>Ga0307515_10001233_pt1 | contig 58397 bp, 48 predicted proteins | sample 17_EM_MG_FD_194513 | JGI IMG/M metagenome (GOLD analysis project Ga0307515, IMG submission 194513) | Populus trichocarpa ectomycorrhiza microbial communities from riparian zone in the Pacific Northwest, United States - 17_EM | ecosystem: Host-associated > Plants > Roots > Unclassified | place...
TATATGCTTACTTTTGCACTGTTTTAAAGATCATTTTCACATGGATCGTCTAAATTATATCAATAGCGGCAACGCAGACTACATCAATTCCTTATACGAAGCATACAAACAAGACCCCGAATCGGTAGATTATGGCTGGCAAAAGTTTTTCGAGGGGTTTGAATTTAACATAAATACAAATGCAACAGGCACAACAGCTTCAACAGCTGCACCTGGCGTTGATGATAAAACTTATGATCACTTTTTAAAAGAGATCAAAGTGCTTAACATGATAGATGGGTACCGCTCACGCGGCCACCTGTTTGCTAAAACCAACCCGGTTCGGGAGCGCCGTCACTATTATCCGGGTAAAGAGCTGGAAACATTCGGCTTGAGCGAAGCCGACCTGGATACCGTTTTTAACTCTGGTGTTGAAGTTGGCCTGGGCGCTGCTAAGCTGAGCGACATTCGCCAATTACTGGAAGATACTTACTGCCGTGCCATTGGCGCCGAGTACAGGTACATTCGCAATCCTATCAAAATCAAATGGTTTGAGGATAGGATGGAAAAAAACCGTAACACACCGTCTTTCACCATCGACGAGAAAAAATCGATGCTGAACAAGCTCAACGAAGCCGTTACTTTCGAAAACTTTTTGGGTACTAAATTCCTGGGGCAAAAACGTTTCTCGCTCGAAGGGGCCGAAGCGCTGATCCCTTCAATGGATTCGGTTATTAAAAAAGGCGCCGATTTGGGTATCGAGGAGTTTATCATCGGTATGGCCCACCGCGGACGCTTAAATGTGCTTACCAATATTATGGAGAAAACCTATAAAGAGGTATTCTCGGAGTTTGAAGGTAAAAACTTTGATTCCGAATCGCCTTTTGGTGGGGATGTTAAATACCATTTAGGCTTTTCGACCGATGTAACTACATCAAACGGCAAAAAAGTGCACCTGAGCCTTTGCCCAAACCCATCGCACTTAGAGGCTGTTGACCCGGTTGTAGAAGGTATCACCCGTTCAAAAATCGATTTTAAATATAATGGCGATCACTCAAAAATCGCCCCTATATTGATCCATGGTGATGCATCTGTTGCGGGTCAGGGTATTGTTTACGAAGTTTTACAAATGGAAAAACTGGATGGCTACCGCACCGGCGGCACCATTCACCTGGTTATCAATAACCAGATAGGTTTTACCACCAACTATAAAGATGCCCGTTCAAGTACGTATTGTACCGATGTGGCAAAAACAGTTTTGTCCCCGGTATTCCACGTAAATGGCGATGATGTTGAGGCTTTGGCCTACGTTGTTAACCTGGCCATGGAGTATAGGCAGGTATTTAACGAGGATGTATTTATAGATATCCTGTGTTACCGCCGCTACGGCCACAACGAGGCTGATGAACCAAAATTCACCCAGCCGTTGTTGTACAAGGCTATTGAGGCGCATGCTAACCCGCTGAAAATTTACAATCAAAAACTGATTGATGAAGGCAGCATTGATGCCACTTACCTGAAAGGGGTTGAGAAAGCATTTAAGGATGAGTTGCAGCAAAAGCTGGATGAATCAAAAGCCGAAGACAGGTTTACCGATACCATTGCCATGTTTGAAGGCGCCTGGAGCGGTTTACACCTGGCTAGCCATAAAGAGTTTGTGAAAGCGATTGATACATCGGTACCCGAAGAGGAATTACTAGCGATTGGTAATAAGTTAACCACATTGCCGGCCGACATGGAGTTTTTCAAAAAAATTGAAAAACTGTTTGAAGACCGCAAAACGATGGTGAACCAGACCAAGGTTTTTGACTGGGCCATGGGCGAACTTTTAGCTTACGGAACCTTATTAAAAGAGGGCTACCCTTTAAGGTTAAGTGGTGAAGATGTTAAGCGCGGTACTTTCTCGCACCGCCACGCGGTATTAACCCTTGCCGATTCGGAAGATGAGTATACGCCATTGGCAACCATCGAAACAGATGCTAAACTGAGTATTTACAACTCCCTGCTATCTGAATATGGCGTACTTGGTTTTGAGTACGGTTACGCTTTGGCTAACCCTAACGCCTTAACCATTTGGGAAGCTCAGTTTGGCGATTTCTTTAACGGCGCCCAAATTATTGTTGACCAATATATTGCCAGTGCCGAAACTAAATGGCAGCGCGGTAATGGCCTGGTGATGCTGCTTCCTCACGGTTATGAAGGCCAGGGCCCCGAGCATTCATCGGCCCGTGTGGAGCGCTTTATGGAGCTTTGTGCCGATGATAATATCCAGGTAGCTAACTGTACTACGCCTGCAAACTTCTTCCATATATTAAGGAGGCAAATGCACCGCGATTTCCGCAAGCCGCTTATTATATTTACGCCTAAGAGTTTATTACGCAGCCCTAAATGCGTATCGCCGATAGAAGATTTTACCAGCGGTAAATTCCACGAACTGATTGACGATACTTACGCCGATCCTAAAAAGGTAAAACGCGTACTGCTTTGTACCGGTAAAGTTTATTACGATTTGCTGGATAAACAACAAGCCGATAAGCGCAAAGACGTTGCCATCGTTCGTGTAGAGCAACTATACCCAACCCCGGTTACGCAAATACTAAAAGTAAAAGCCAAATACGAGAAAGCTACCGAGTTTATCTGGGTACAGGAAGAGCCCGAAAATATGGGTGCGTGGCCATACATTTGCCGCAAATTCCACAACGATACGGTAATTAACCTGAATGTGATATCACGTAACGAGGGCAGCAGTACCGCTACCGGCTTTGCCAAACAGCATGCCGCGCAGCAGGCCTACATTGTTTCAAAAGCATTTGAAGCGCCAGCCGGTAAAGTGGTAAAAGAAGCAATAAAAAAGACAACCAAAAAAATGGCTGATGCCGGAGCGGATTGAGTTAGGTGATACGTTTTACGTGGTACGTTATACGTGCTCATCAAAAACGTACAACGTATAACTTACAACGTTAGCTGACTATGCAAAACGTACAACTTAAAACGTATAACGTACAACCATTCAAAAATATACAATACTAAAATATGAGTTTAGCGATCAAAGTACCTACCGTAGGTGAATCAATAACAGAAGTAACCCTGGCAAGCTGGAAAAAAAAGGATGGCGATCACGTGGAAATGGATGAGGTTATTGCCGAATTAGAATCGGACAAGGCCACTTTTGAACTTACTGCCGAGCGTGCAGGTACTTTACAAATTGTTGCCAAAGAGGGCGATACTTTAGCCATTGGCGCATTAGTTGCCAATATTGAAGAAGGCGAAGGCGCTGCTGCTCCTGCACCGGCTGCACAACCACAGCCCGAAGTTGTAGCTAACGCACCAGCACCGGCCCCAGTTGCCGCTGCCGCGCCTGTTGCTGCTCCGGCACCTGTTGCAGGTGGTGGTTCTTTAGAAATTAAAGTGCCAACCGTAGGTGAATCAATCACCGAGGTTACTTTATCCCGCTGGATAAAAAAAGATGGCGATGCTGTTGAAATGGACGAGGCCATTGCCGAACTGGAATCGGATAAAGCCACATTTGAATTAACTGCCGAAAAAGCCGGCGTATTAAAAACCATAGCCAAAGAGGGCGACGTATTGCCAATTGGTGCTATTGTGTGTACTATTGAAGGTGTAGGCGCTGCCCCTATTGCAGTTACCCCCGCAGTAGTAAGCGCAACCGACGAATCGCCTCGTGGCGGTGCGGCGGTACAGCCCGGGGGTGTTACTTATGCCTCAGGTACCCCATCGCCTGCGGCTGCTAAAATATTAGCCGAAAAAGGCGTTGACCCTAAAGCCGTATCGGGTACAGGTGTTGATGGCCGCATTACCAAAGGTGATGCATTGGGTGCGCAAGCTGCAAGCGCAAAACCAGCAGCCCCGGCTACTCAGACCACAGCCCCCACGCCTCAGACCTCAGAACCCGCAACTCAAAACTCAAGGAGCGAGAAACGCGAGAAAATGACCTCGTTGCGTAAAACTGTGGCCAAACGTTTGGTAGCTGTTAAAAACGAAACAGCCATGCTTACCACTTTTAACGAAGTGGATATGCAGCCTATCATGGAATTGCGCAGCAAGTACAAAGATAAATTTAAAGAGAAACATGGCGTTGGTTTAGGCTTTATGTCGTTTTTCACCAAGGCAGTTACCGAGGCGCTGAAAGACTGGCCGGCTGTAAATGCCCGTATAGAAGGCGAAGAGATTGTATACAGCAATTATGCTGATGTTTCTATCGCGGTATCGGCCCCTAAAGGTTTAGTGGTTCCGGTTATCCGTAATGCAGATAGCCTTAGCCTTGCCGAAATTGAAAAAGCCATCGTGGTATTGGCCGGTAAAGCCCGCGAAAACAAACTCACCATTCCCGAAATGACCGGTGGTACCTTCACCATCACCAACGGTGGCGTGTTTGGATCAATGATGTCGACACCGATATTAAACTCGCCACAATCGGCCATCCTGGGCATGCACAATATTATTGAGCGCCCTGTTGCCGTAAACGGACAGGTGGTTATCCGCCCGATGATGTACCTGGCCCTGTCATATGATCACCGTATCATCGACGGCCGCGAATCGGTAAGCTTCCTGGTCCGCGTAAAACAACTGCTGGAAGATCCTGCAAGGTTATTATTAGGGGTATAATAAATCCTACTTAAATATTAAAAAAGCCCGGCTTTCGCCGGGCTTTTTGCGTTTGTGCGGGCACCCATCTGTATCACAAATTAACGGTAGCCGACTGGAAAACACTTTAATCATGATTTGGATTCAAGGCTTAACAAACCATTCAAGCTATAGTGGTGCAATCTCAACTCCCACTTATATCTGATTTGCTTGTCAACATGAGCACAATTCGCAATTGCTTTGTAACTCGATGTGGTTTCGTATATCACACAAACAAAAGCCCCCAACTCATCGTCGGGGGCTTTATTATATTAATTCGTTTTCCGGGCATCCTGCATCGGGTTACTGCCCGATGTGGCTCCTCTTGGTAAAACCTGTTGCTTAAACAGCTCGAACCTTGTTGGGGCGTATTCGCGGGGCCAGCTGTTGTTGGCTTCGTCAATGTCGGCGGTTTCACGGTATGGGTCAAGTTTAATAGATTTTACTTCTTTGGCTTTGGCAAATACCTTGCTTACCTTAAACTCGTTTTTGCGCCAGATATAGGCCGGCAGTTTGTCAACCTCTTTGGTGCCATCGGTGTAAGTCCACTCAATGATGATTGGGCTTACCAGGCCGCCTTTGTTGCTGAAGGTAAGTTCGTAAAAATTGGTTTTGCTATCGTAAAACTTCTTTTCGTCAGGGCTTAAACCAGCATACATATCCTGGTAGGCTTTAGCGGTTAAAGGTGTTGGGGCAAAACGGTCCCATTTGCTGTAAAAATCCTGCAGGGAGGTATCGGCCTCTACGGTAGTTTGCATACCTGCCGCTTTGTTGCGGGTTGTGCTGATGTTTTCCAGGTTACGGTCATAAGCGGCACGATCTGTAGCGCTTTCAAGGGCGGGGTTTTTACTGTTTAATTTGTAGTATTTCACGCTATCTAATGATACGTCTACAGGTTCGGTTCCGTAAAACCATCCGCGCCAAAACCAATCCAGGTCAACCGCCGATGCATCTTCCATGGTGCGGAACAAGTCTTCGGGCGTTGGGTGTTTAAAGGCCCAGCGTTTGGCGTAAGTTTTAAAGGCATAATCAAACAACTCGCGGCCCATTACAGTCTCGCGCAGTACGTTAAGCGCGGTAGCCGGTTTGGCGTAAGCGTTAGGGCCAAACATGATAATGTTTTCGGAGTTGGTCATGATAGGCTCCAGCTGATTCTTCGGCATTTTCATGTAATCAACAATTTTGTAGGCCGGACCGCGTGACGATGGGAATTTGGGGTCCCATTCCTGCTCGGTAAGGTACTGCGTAAATGTGTTCAGGCCTTCGTCCATCCAGGTCCACTGGCGTTCGTCCGAGTTCACGATCATCGGGAAAAAGTTATGGCCAACTTCATGGATAATTACACCTATCATCCCGTTTTTGGTGGCCTCGCTGTAAGTACCATCCTTTTCGGCACGGCCGAAGTTAAAGCAGATCATCGGGTACTCCATACCGTTTGCCGCCTCAACCGAAATAGCAACCGGGTAAGGGTACGGGATGGTATGTTTTGAATACGTTTTGATGGTATGCGCAACAACCTTGGTTGAGTATTTGCTGTACAGCGGGTAAGCCTCGGGGCCGTAGTATGACATGGCCATCGCTTTGCGGCCGCCCTCAATCTGGGCGCTCATGGCATCCCAAACAATACGGCGCGATGATACCCATGCAAAATCGCGCACGTTTTCGGCATGGAAACTCCATGTTTTGCGGGCGGTTGCATGGCCTTTCATGGCGTTTTTAACTTCATCCAAAGTAACTATCTGCACAGGTGTGGTTGCTGTTTGTGCCTTGTTCCAGCGGCTTAGCTGCGCGCCGGTAAGGTTTTGCGCATAGTTGGAGCACTGGCCTGTACCGCCTACCAAATGATCGGCAGGTACATTAATGTTCACTTTAAAATCACCAAAAGTTAAGGCAAACTCACCGCTGCCCAAAAACTGTTTGTTTTGCCACCCCTGGAAATCGCTATAAACAGCCATTCTTGGGTACCACTGCGTCATGGTGTACAGGTAGTTGTTATCCTCGGCAAAGTACTCGTACCCGCCGCGGCCGCCAATGGTCATCCTATCTGATATATTGTACCACCAGTTAATTTTAAACTTAAATTTTGCGCCCGGTGCCAAAGTGGTTGGCAACTCAATACGCATCATCGTTTCGTTAATAGTATAGCTAAGGGTACCACCATTGGCATCCTTTACGCTCTCAATGTGGTTACCCAAATCAAGGTTGTGGCCCATAACGCCTTGCAGCTGGCGCATGGTCATCTTGCCCTGCATTTTGCTTTCGGCAGTAGTAAAGCTTTCGGCATCCTTCATGTGCTGGTTTTCATCCAGCTGAACCCACAGGTAGGTAAGCGCATCGGGCGAGTTGTTGCTGTACGTAATGGTTTCCGATCCATCCAAACGCTGCTTATCATCGTTAAGGGTGGCGTTAATTTCGTAGTCGGCTTTTTGTTGCCAGTACTTGGGCCCCGGCGCACCCGATGCCGAGCGATAGCTGTTTGGGGTGCTTAGCATGGTACCCAGCTGCTCAAAACGGTTACCGTGATTGGAGCCGGGATTGTTGTCGTGTTGTGCCCATGATGCCGAGGCCATCAGCAGGCACGAAAATAGGGCAGGGTAAAATTTATTCATCTGAATTTAATTAGGAAAAAACGTTCGATACACATTATAAAAGCAATTCCAAATATAGCCGACGACAGGAACATCGTCCAGTCGCGCTGTGGAATTTTGGCAAATTTGACGAGCAGGAATGAGATAAGTAACGCAGATATTACAATTAATACCTGCCCAAACTCCAGCCCGAGGTTAAAAGCGAGCAGCTGGCCGGTGATATTGGTACTGGTGCCCAGCAAACTTTTTAAGTAGTTTGAAAAGCCCATGCCATGTATAAGGCCAAAAAATAAGGCCAGCGCATAGTTAAGCCGCATAGTGCCCGTTGTGCGCTTTTTATTAAGCACATTAACCAAACTTGTAAAAACTATAGTAACGGGAATTAAAAACTCGATAAGCGAAGTGTTGATATGGATAACGTTTAACACACTTAAAGCCAGCGTGATAGAGTGGCCAATAGTGAAGGCCGTAACGAGTACCAATACCTTGCGCCAGTCGGCCAGCAGGTAGGTACCGCAAAGCACGGCGACGAATAAAATATGGTCGTACCCCTCCCAGTTACAGATGTGTTGCCATCCTAACTGGAAGTATAATGACAAGTCAGTCATTGAGCTAATTCGCAATTGCCAATAAAAATAACGTTTTTTGTCGAAAATAAAATACCCGGACGAGAGATGTTACAGTTGATGATGATAAGCTTGTTCAGCTTATTCCACCCTTTTTTTGTAAGTGTTACCGAAATTACCCACAACGCCAAAACCCAAAGCGTTGAGGTAAGCTGCCGCATTTTTTACGACGACCTGGAGCGTACCATAGAAAAGCAATACAAAACCCCGGTTGATATTGTACACCCCAAGGATAAGGCGAAGCTAAACGAGATGCTGAATGATTACATTAAAAAGCACCTGGCTATAAAAGCCGATAATAAAGTTATTGCCCTAACCTACCTGGGCTACGAGATTCAGGAAGATGGCGCCTGGGTTTACTTTGAAGCCAAAGGCATCAGCAAACCCAAAAAGGTTGATGTGCACGACGATTTGCTTTATACCGAACACCCCCAGCAAATAAACATGCTGCACGTAACCGTAGGCGGCGAGCGCAAAAGCGATAAACTGGATAACCCGGATAGTGAGGCGGGGTTTACTTTTTGATGTGCAGATTTCAAATATCAGATGTGCAGATGTTTTTTAATCATAGCGAAAGCCACCTGTCATCCTGAGGTACGCAGCATCTATTCGCAAACTGTGCGCGTACTTTGCAAGGCGTAGAATAGATGCTTCGTACCTCAGCATGACAGTATTCAATGGCAACATGGTTATGCAACAATACCCCTACTGCAACGGCGGAAAAAAGCTCACCAACCTTACTATCTTCCCATCCGCATCAAATTCAATATAATCTGTACCGCCCTTGGTTTCTTTACCGGGGATATCAACCGTCCAGGTGTACAAAGCCACGTTATGGTGATGCTCGGGCAGGGTGTGTACGTGAAAAATGCGGCCGGGTGCTAACTGGTGCGAGCCTACGCACAGCGCGGCAATGCCGTCAACCCCGGTTACATTTTCATAGTTAGGATCAGTGTAAATAGCATGGGCGGCCCAGCATTTGGCAAATGCCACTTTAATGTCGTCCTCGCCTTGTACGTTCCACGAGGCTACGTATTGTTTAATAGTTTCTTCTGGTGATGTTTTCATTTGTATTACGTTTTAATGTGATACAAAGGAACTGAGGCGTAGCCGCAATAAAATTAAAGTAGTTTAATAAATAAAAAAGGGGGTGCTTCATTCTCCTATTGTCATGCTGAGGTACGAAGCATCTATTCGCGAACTTTTCATTCGGTTATGCATAGCTGGTAGATCCTTCGTTCCTCAGGATGACAGGAAAACCGGATATTTCATGGACAACAAGAGGCATAATTTTATATTATTAGGCCTACTCCAATCCACTTTACAAAACTGTCTTGACTCCTGATTCTTGACTCTTGGTTCTCTCCGCCTCCAGCAACTCCAGCACCTCGGCCCAACTATTAACCCTTTGGTGGTGATGCAGGTTGGTATTATGGAAAGCATCAAACATAATGGGCTTGCCGTGGCAGTAGTCCAGGTTTTTGCAGTGGTCGTCAATTAAAAAATCGGTTTTGATGATGCTTTTATCGCCGCAAAAAACAATATTTCGCCAGTTGATGAACGGGAAGTGCTCGGCCAGCCATTCGTACTTTTCGGGCAACGACAGCGGGAACTCCATAGCTGCCGATACAATGTACACTTCAAAATCTTCCATTAATGATTTTACCGCCTCAACGGCTCCTTCCATCAGCGGCAACGTTCTGAAAAAGCCGGGTTTGTTCACCATTCCGTGGCCTTTGCCTTTAAAAGCGTCGTACTCGGTCATGCCTGCAATATCCTGCCGGGTAAGCCTTATGCCGGTTTCCTGTTCATAGTAGTCAAAAAAATGGGGCTCGGTATCGGCCATTACACCATCCATGTCAATCGCTATCGTTTTTTTCATCTGGTTTGCAATATTTTTCTGCAAATAAAACCATTTTATGCAATATTTTGCAATTTTTATTTTTAAGTTTGCAACAAATTGCAATCAAGCTATGATTAAGGACGAACGCTTAGAACAAATATTGGCGCATGTGGCAAGGCAGCGCAGCGTATCACTTACCGACCTCAGCAACGCGCTCAATGTATCAGAAGATACCATCCGTCGCGATATCAAAAGCCTGTCGGACCAGGGCCTGCTGAAAGCCGTTCGCGGCGGGGCTGTGGCGCATTCGCCTACGCCGCGGCACTTCCGGGCAAGGGAAAAGCACGATATGGACCAAAAACGTATTGTAGCCTCAAAGGCATTACAATTCATAAAAGACGGGCAGGTAATCTTCCTCGACGGCGGTACCTCCATCCAGGCCCTGGCCGAGTTGATCCCCGCCGATATGAAGATCACTGTGGTTACCCACAGCTTCCCGGTAGTGAGCGTGCTGGAAGATCATCCCACGGCCGAAGTGATATTTACCGGCGGCCGGCTTTGTAAAACCGCTTTTACCACCATTGGTTATGAAACCATCCAGACTTTCAAAAACTTCCGTGCCGACTTGTGCCTCATGAGCGTTTGCAGCATTCACCCAACCATGGGCTTAACTACCGTAAACCACGACGAAGCACAGGTAAAACGTACGATGATGGAAATGGCCGGCCAAACCATCGCGCTATCCACCATCGATAAATTAAACACCGCCGAATCGTACTACATAAGCCCCGCGACAGCTATAGATATTATTGTTACCGATGCCGAAGCCAGCGACGATAGGCTAACCGCCTACAAGCAAGCCGGCATCACCATAATTTAACCCCAATTGAAAAAGAATTTAATTCCCCTTACCCTTGGCGGCCTTGGCATAGGCACCACCGAATTTGTAATGATGGGGCTACTGCCTGATATCGCCAAAGATTTCCGGGTGAGCATCCCCGTGGCCGGGCACCTCATCTCCGCCTACGCGCTTGGTGTAGTTATCGGCGCGCCTTTACTGGTGGCCATCAGCAGCAACTATCCGCCTAAAAAAATACTGATCGCCTTAATGGTCATGTTTACCGTTTTCAACGCGTTCTCGGCTTTCGCGCCCGATCATAATGCTTTGTTTATCGCCCGGTTGTTATCCGGTTTGCCACACGGCGCTTTCTTTGGCGTGGGCTCGGTAGTGGCAAGCCGCCTGGCCGAGAAAGGGAAACAGGCGCAGGCCATATCGGTCATGTTTGCCGGTTTAACCATTGCCAACTTGTTAAGCGTTCCACTGGGTACCTACATCGGTCACCATTATTCGTGGCGGTACACGTTTGGGCTTATCGCTTTTATCGGGCTGATGGCGCTGTTGTTCATCCAGCTTTGGCTTCCGGCTTTACCGGTGAGCCGTGAAGGTGATATTAAATCAGAAATGGGCTTTTTTAAAACCCGCGAGGCCTGGCTCATTTTGCTCATCACCGCCATCGGCACGGGGGGACTATTTTGCTGGATCAGCTATATAGCCCCGCTCATGACCGATGTAAGCCATTTTTCAAAAGATACCGTACCGCTGGTGCTCATCATTGCCGGCCTTGGCATGGTAATAGGCAATTTTATGGGCGGCAAACTGGCCGACTGGGTTGCTCCCGTAAAAGCCTGCTTAATACTACTCATCAGCATGGCCGTGGCGCTCACCACCATCTATTTTGTATCGGGCAACCAGGTGTTGTCGCTCATCATGACGTTTATAACCGGCAGCCTGTCTATGGCCATCGGCTCCCCTATCCAGATCCTTATGATCCGCACCGCCAAAGGGGCCGAAATGCTTGGTGCGGCAGCCACACAAGCCGCCTTTAATACCGGCAACGCCTTAGGCGCGTTCCTTGGCGGCCTGCCGATAGCCATGGGCTACGGCTTTACCTCGCCCGAGTTGGTAGGCGTTGTAATGGCAGTAACCGGGGCTTTGTTTGCGGTGGTGTTGTTTAAAAGGCAGGCAGCGGTGAAAAGAGAGCTTGAAGTGGCGTAGATAGCTTTGTATAATATGGGCGTTGCCTGCGGCCGGGCCATTCGTTCATACTGCACAGGCATTGGGCGCGGCCGGCCCGAGATGCCCGCGCAGGGCCGGTATCCACTTTTGTCCCTAACGCGAAGCTGCGGGGAGCGGGGCCACACCGCCTGTAATTTATTTTGTTGAAATGTTATTGTTTGCTGAAATATATTTGGTTAACTTTATGCAAACCAATACTTTATCAAAGATGATCTCATTTGTAATCTCACTCACAGGTATTTCGAAAACTCAATATTCATTTTCCGGGCATAAATATACCCGAACGTGCACGGCTACTGTGGCGACATCGACCGAAGGTTACAACAAACTGGCTATTAGCCAGTTTGAATAAAAGTCACCTTATTTAAGAATACAAAACGATTATCGGCGGGAAATTGCGACAATTAACATTGATTTAGCCGCACAGCGACCGGAAACACCGCCACCGTAAGTAAAATTCATTTCAAAGAAGTAAATAAACCAACAAAGTAATGGAACCAACAAAAAGTTATTCATTCGGTGCAGCGAGTCAAAAAGCCCTGGTAGGGGTACATCCCGATTTAGTTAAGGTTTTAACTACCGCTATTACCAATAGCCCAATAGATTTTTCTATCAATGAAGGCGTTAGATCTTTAGCTACACAGCAAAAATATTACACATGGGGGCGTACAGTTATAAACCCCAATACAGGTCCTTTACCGGGTAAACCGTTTGGTGATACAAATACAAATGCCGACGGCGTGGTGCATAAATCAAATCATCAAAAAAAAGCAGATGGTTATGGGCACGCAGTTGATCTGTACCCCTATATTAATGGTAAAATTGACTTCGGAGCAGGAGCAACACTTGTAACTATTGCTAACCACATTAAAAAAGTTGCGGAAACCTTGGAGATTGCAATTACCTGGGGTGGCGATTGGAAACCACCGATTGCGCCGGTTGATAAACCTCACTTTCAATTGAAGCAATAAACCATCGCTATGGTATTTACTTTTTATCTTTCAACCCCGCGCAGGGCCGGTATCCACTTTTGTCCTAAACGCGAATGCAAAATCTGCGCGATAAGGGGCTAAACATTTAAAACGGGTGATATGAATTTCATTTATAAATATTGACTATCGCACTGTTTTTATATTGATATGCGCCATCGGTGCTGGTCAAATAAATATGGTTGTTGCTTAAACACGATGTAATACTCATTATAAGAAGGAATAAAATGGCGTGGTAAATCAAACCATCCATGCTCGGTTTTAACCCGATTCCTTGCCTTTCCATATTATTTCACCCGTTTAGTTTGTACTTTCTGACCATCGGCATACAACACCAAATTAATGGTCCCGCCGGTACCCTTTAAAAATTCAAGCTCATAAGGCAGGTCGCGCAGGAAGAATTTGTTTGGTGCTTCGGCAAATAGTTCACGCTTCATTTCGCCTTGCATCCTTACGTACATGCGTCCTTCTTCAAATAAAATTGTTAAAACCCTGTTGGGTGCCAGCTGAAATTGTCCTGTATAGGTTTGTAATACATCGGCAGGGGGTGTAGAAATCCGTTTTTTGATATTTGGATGGTACAGATCCTTAAACTCATAAACCTTTGCCACACTGTTTACCACTTCGGTTGCCAATTGCTGGCTGCCGCTGTTAAGCATAACCACTACACCATTGCCGTCTCGCAGGCTGCCATAATAAATACTCTGGAAACCTACAGTCGATCCCGGATGGGTGAAATATTTTGTGCTATCCAATACATTTATAAAAGTGCCAAGTGCTATTCCCATTTTATTTTGGTACGGTGTAAACATCAGCCCGGCGCTTTGCTTTGTTAAAACTTTAGCCGATTTACCCTCATAAGCCAATTGGAGCCCGATAACAAATTTAGCCAGGTCGGTAGGGTTTGTCCACAAGCCGGCGGCGGCTTGTTCCGGGTAAATACGGTGCTTGCCGGGGATAGGGTTGCCGGCTATATTGTAACCGGTGGCCAGCATGGCCTCATTAACTCCGGCAGGAGGCCGGCTGAAGGTGCTCCTATTCATGCCTAATTGTTTTAGCACCGCTTGTTGCATATAATCTGCATAATCCTGCCCGGTAATATCCATTACAATTTGCTGCGAAATGATGACCCCACCGCCTGAATATTCGGGTCGTAATCCAGGTTCAAAAGCAGAACGTATACGGGGACTGTTAGCCGGCTTTTCGCCATTTAAAACCTGTACTATGGTTGGCAGCGGCTTGCCTGGCTGGTAACCGCCAAAGCCTTGCAGGTTTATCCCACCGGTATGGCTCAACAGGTTTGCCACAGTGATCTTTTTCCCTTTAGATAAGCTATCATATGGAAACTTCCAGCTTTTTAGATAGACATTGATATCGGCATATAAATCGATTTTCTTTTCCTCAGCCAGTTTAAGTACAGCAACAGCGTTTAACGATTTACTTATGGAACCAGCCTGGAAAAGCGTTTGCGTGGTAACCGGCGTTTTTGAACTATCGTTAGCGAAACCATAGCCTTTTGCCCAAACCAGGCGATAGTTTTGAATAACCGCTATGCTTAACCCCGGCGTTTTATAAAAGGCCATCCTATCCAATATATTCCAGTTTTTTTCGCCCTCTATTTGTATAGGCGCAAACAAACCGTTTTCAACTTTGGCAATGTTTTCTTTTGTGTTGTTTTGGGCATAACCGGTTAATGTTGTTAATAACAGTAAAATTAAAGCGGATAATTTGCAAAGTGTATTCATACTAATTATTTGGTGTAGATGGATTTTATATTCAAATATTAAAATTTAATTCTGAAATATAAAAATAAACAGAATAAAATTTTATAAAATAGAAAAAACGCACAGAATGTTAATGACATTAACTATCAACCCAATGTCATCTCTCCACTATTAATTGACATATCGGGAAAAGTCGATATATCTTTGTGCTATGGATCAGTTAGAGATATTTAAGGCGCTATCAAACAAAACCCGGCTGCAAATTTTGCAATGGCTTAAAGAGCCCGAGCTTAATTTTCCTTCCCAGCAGGAATATGGGTTTACCAATGGCGTTTGCGTAGGCCAAATTCAGGCTAAGGCCGGGCTTACACAATCTACCGTATCAGAGTACCTGGCATTAATGCAGCGCACCGGGCTTGTTACCGCTACCCGCGTTGGGCAGTGGACTTACTACAAACGCAATGAAGAAGCCTTTGCCGCCTTAAGTAAACTGGTACAATCGGAATTATAATTAAGCATTTACAAAACACAAACTATAACATGAGCACTAATAACACCTTGTTCAGGCCATTTAGCCTGAAATCGTTAAATATCAAAAACCGCATTGTAATGGCGCCCATGACGCGTTCATTTTCGCCAAATGGTGTACCAACTGCCGATGTTGCAGCTTATTACCGTAAACGCGCTGAAGGTGAAGTGGGTTTAATTTTATCAGAAGGTACGGTTATCAACCGTGTATCGTCATCAAACGATGCCAACATCCCCCACTTTTATGGTACCGAAGCTTTGGCCGGCTGGCAAAATGTAATTAACGGTGTGCATGCCGCCGGCGGCGCTATGGGCCCGCAAATCTGGCATATGGGCATTATGGATAACCACCACTCGGGCTGGGTGCCATCGCAACCATTTGAAGGGCCGTCGGGCTTAAACAGGCCGGGGAACACCAATGGCAACAGCATGACCGATGCTGATATTGCCGATACCATTGCCGCATTTGGCCGCGCTGCCGCTGATGCCAAAAGATTAGGCTTTGACTGTGTTGAAATTCATGGCGCACACGGCTACCTCATTGACCAGTTTTTTTGGGACGGCACCAACACTCGCACCGACATTTATGGCGGTAAAACCCTGCCCGAGCGCAGCCGTTTTGCAGTTGAAGTAATTAAAGAAGTAAGGAAAAAGGTTGGCGATGATTTTGCTATCATCATCCGCCTGTCGCAATGGAAACCTGCCGACTATAACAACCTGCTTGCCAAAACCCCACAGGAATTAGAAGCATGGTTAAACCCCATGGCCGATGCAGGTGTGGATATTTTCCATTGCTCGCAACGCCGTTTCTGGGAAACCGATTTTGAGGGATCGGACCTTAACTTTGCCGGCTGGGCCAAAAAAGTAACGGGCAAAGCAACCATTACCGTTGGTTCTGTTGGTTTAGATGGTGAGTTTTTGGCTGCCTTTGGTGGCGCAAGCTCAAACCCAAGCTCGTTAGATGAATTGTTGCGCCGTATGGACCGTGGCGATTTTGACCTGGTAGCCGTTGGCCGCCCCCTATTGGCCGACCCACACTGGGCTCAAAAAATCCGCGATAACCGTACCGAAGAGTTAAAAGGTTTCAGCAAAGAAGCTTTAATGCAATTGGTATAAACGCCGGTTAACCTGGTTTTATAAAACGGGCCGCCCCAAGGGACAGCCCGTTTTTACTTTTATACCTTATAATATTCAGATAACGTCAATTTCCGCTTTTCTTAGTCCATGGCAAACAGGTGGGATTAGCACCTCACTCCGCCCGGTCAACCCAAACCTGGTAGGTTGATTTACCACGGTTACCTACCGAGTAAAACGGTATACCTGTAAGCGGCTGTTGGCTGCCTGGTGTGGTAGCCTGCAAAACGTTTACACCATTAAGCAAAGCGGGTTTGTATTGCAGTTTAATTTGGGCATCAGCGGCAAGCGTGCTTCCTTTTAAATTGGCGTTGTCGTCACTTTCAAAAGCGTAAATTAGTGGGCCGGCGGCTACGGCCATTTTGTTATGCAATTCCGCCACCTGGCTGTTAGGTGTTACCAATCGAGGCTGCATCGGGATAACTAAACTAATTTTATCGCCCCTTTGCCATTTACGGTCAATAACGGCGTAACCCTTATCAATGCTTAAAGGGACAGTTTTACCATTTACAGCAAGTGTTACCTTGCCCGGCGATTTGGAACTGTACAAATCATACGGATTCTCTTTACCCATAGCCCATCCGGGTATCCTGACGCGAACCGCGAAACTACCGGCAGTAACCGGGTTCACCTGTATTTGTATGTTACCCTGCAATGGGTAAGTTGTAGTTTGGCTAATGTCTACCCGGTTTTTCCCATAGCCCGTATGGGTTGTACTTGCTATAAACAGGTTTACATAAATGCCATGTTTGTCGTCGGTAGCGTAAATGTATCCAGGCAGCGCACTTGCCATTTTCAATATCATGGGCGGGCAACATGGGCAGCCGTGCCAAACCCAGCGGGTATGGTCGGTAGCCATTAACGGGTTTTCATAATGGTAATGGCTGCCATCAAGCGATATGCCCGACAGGATATTATTGTAAAGCGAGCGTTCAAATTCATCCATGTATTTACCGTTGGCCTGCAGTTCGTTCATGCGTTCGCTAAAAAAAGCCGAGGCGATAGAGGCGCAGGTTTCCAGGTAGGCCGACTGGGGCAACTGGTAATCCTTGCCAAATTTTTCATCGTCGGCAATGGCACCCTGCCCGCCTGTTATAAAAGTGCGTTTGCCAGCCATGTTATTCCAATAGTGGTTGGCGGTGGCAATGTACCGCGGGTTGTTATCATAAGCGCCAATAGCAGCCACCGCCGTGCCCAGCAAGGTAGCGCGTACGGCATGCCCCTCAATGGTTTGCTGCTCAAAAACAGGCTTATCATCCTGGTTATAGCTGCCGTAGGCCTGCCTTGCGCGCGAACCATCGGCATCGGCAGGCAGGCCGCGGTGTTCTATCCAGTATTTGGCCAAATGCATGTAGGCATCGGGCGTTACCGGCGCCTTTATGTTTTGTGCCAGGGCGGGCTTGTTTTTAAACAACAGGTAAAGCTTAAAAAATGCTTCTTCGGGGCCTGCATGGCCGGGTATCAGGTTCAGTTTTGGAGCATCGCCCATTACGCTGCACATGTAATTGGCCATTTTAACGCCAACTTGCAGCAGTTTTGTTTTGCCGGTGGCGTTGTAGTAATGTAAGCCAGCTTCAACCAGCATGCCGGCATTGTAAAGGTCGTGTTGCCAGCGGTCGTCGCCACCGTTAGTACCCCAGCGTTGGGTTGGGCGGTTCAGGGTGGTATAGGTATCAATATAATCATCAGGATCGGCCGCCTGCGCGGCGGCTATCCTGTCAATATAGGCATCCAGTTTTTGTTCCAGCTTTTTATCGGGCTGGGCCACCAACAGGTCGGCAGCGCCGCGGATGGATTCATAAACCAGGCCATCATACCATGGCGGGCCGTCACTTTCGCCCGTATTTACCTTTCCCTGCGCAACCCTGTCAAAATTTAAAAACCCATTGCGGGTGCGTTTCATCTTTGCTTTTTCGTTAATCAGGTCTTCCCGGTCGGGCTCGTATTTTCCCTCAAGCTTGTCCAGTACATCGTACACGGTAACGGTATGTATCGTTTTTAACTTTGGCGACCAAAAGGCATCGTTAATAGTAACGTTTTTTAAAGTTACCGGCGTTACGCGCTGTGCCTGCGCGGTAATACCGCACAGGGCTAATATTGCAGAACCGGTTAGTACTTTTTTTGCAGAAGTAATTATATTCATAGCTGTTATTTTTGATACAGGCGGATAATGGTGTATGATGATGCCGGGATGGTGTAATTAAAACCATCCCTATTAACATTTATCTTAGTTGTTTTTGGGCTGATGTGCGCCGGTTGCCCGGGCGTATTAATATCTGTTAACTTGCCTGCCAGTTGGGTTACCACAGCCTCTTTTAAATCTTTATCCATCCCCTTCAGGCTGATGCTGCCCCGGCATGCATTTGCCGCCGGGTTTACAATATGTATGGCTATCGTTTTACCATCTTCGCTACGGGTGGCGCTAACATCTATAACCCCGGTTGCATTAGCCTCGATATTTAAAGGCAAATGTGCTGCCGATGCCATTTGTTGTGCATAAAAAGGAGGCATTCCCCAAACCTGCGATGGCGTAAAAAACACCTGCCCCTGGTCCCAGCCGTTATCATTTTGGCCCAGGGCCTGTAATGCATTTGCCGCGCAGGATGTTAAAACAAAATCGCCATGGCGACGTACGGCGTTCAGCGTGCCTGCATGGCCCAAAGCCCTGGCCAGGTCATGATGATTGCCGTTCTCTTCAAATATAGTGCACTTTAAGCGGGTGTTTGCGTCCCAGGAGCGGAACAAGGCCCTCATCTGGGTTAGCGAGCTATCCACCTTCCGGCCGGAGTTTGCATCGTCGGCATCGGTATGCAGGTCCCAGTAATCGGCCTTGCCGTTTATTGCTTTAAAAACCCGCGCCATATTGGGCGATGCAGGCCGCCACCATGCAGAGCAGATGAATTTAATAGTAGTGTCTTTGGCGTGCATGGCGCTTTGCAGGAGGTTAAAGCGTTCGGTATAATGGTCGTATTCAGCTGTTACATCGCCATGAAAAATAACCTCTTCGTTGCCAATTTCAATATATTTTACTTTGTGTGGGGCGGGGTGCCCATTGGCAGCACGTTGCCTGCCCCATTTGGTTGCGGTGCTACCTTTTAAATATTCTACCATATCGGCCATATCCTGCGGCGTTTCCTCAATATTGATGGCAAACGCGGCCTCAAACCCAGCAGCCTCGCAAAACTGCAGAAAATCCTCGATGCCAAAACCATTGGTGGAGTATGAATACCAATACCCTGTATATGGCGGCCGTTTAGCGCGCGGGCCTATCATTTTTTTCCATCGGTAACCTTCGGCGTTTACCATAGTGCCGCCGTACCTTAAAAAGCTAAGGCCTTCGCGCTGCATGGCCTTGCCGATATCGCCGCGGAGGGGCAGGTTTTTAAATTGTTCCTGTTTGCACATCAGCGTGGCCTGGTCGGCCCAAAGCTTGCCTTTGCTGCTAATAGTTAAAACAAAGCGCGCTCTGGCATCAGTCTGCGTGGCCTTTAATATGATAGAGTATACCGCCCAGTTTGCCGATACCTTTTTTACCAACTGTGTTGCATAAACCTTTTTACCATCGGCACTTTGTAAGGCCAGGGTTACGCCGCCGGCAAGGCCTGTTCCTTTTAAATAAATACTGCCGGTGTAGCTGTTGCCTTTACGCACAGCCATGCCCCAACGGTTAAGGGCGCTATTGGCAACGCCGATAACTCCCTTATCCCCATTATGAGTAACAACCTGCGATTGCCGGCCATTGTAAGCATCCTTATCATCCAGTAAAAAGCCACCTGTGCCGGTTGTGTTAATGGCATCCCAGGCACCACTTACGCTGGGTAAGGGTTTAGCTACAAATTTTTCTAAAGTGGTAATACCCATGGTTTTTATACTAAGTTTTTTAAACTCCACATCGGCATTGTAGGTACGCAGGGCGATGGTGCCCGGCGGCAACGTATTCCGCTCGTCGGTAAGGGTGGCAACCGGTTGGGCGCTATTGTTCAGGTATACTTTAAACACGTTCCCGGCAACATCTACCTTAAGTTTTATCCAATCTTTAAAATCTACAGAAACCTTTACCTCACGAATAGGCGTCCAGTTGTTTTGATGTTTGCCAAAAACCAGCACCTGTTTATTGGGGTCGAGGCTGATCTCGTATCCATCAAAGCTATCGGCGCCGTTACCGGTATTGTTTAGGTTTACAAGCACACCGGCGTTATCATTACGGCTGCCAAATTTCAGCATCACTTCCGCGGTGTAGTTTGCGCCCGGTGTTTGTTGGCGCACCAATTTGTAACCTTCGCCGGCTTTAACGCTTACGGCATCAGCTGTGGGCTGCCAGTTGCCGCCAAAGGCTTTCCAGCCGTTAATTACCGGGCCGGCTGTAGGTTCTTCAAAGCTTTCGCCAAATATGCGCTGGTTGTACAATCCTCCGTATATCTCGTGGTTTACATCCTCAATACAAGCCCCGTACAAATGACCCGGGATGCGGTTAAGCACGTGTTTGGCGTTAATTACGATATGGGTTTGCTGGCAAACAGCCGTAAGTGGCAGCGAAAAAAAAGGTAGTATGATAACATTTAACAGGCTTTTGTTGAAGCGCATAGGGTTTTAAATAGTAATTTTATAGATGTTTGTGTTAACAGAGTTCAAAAATGAGTGCAATACACTATAATATCTACTACTCCATTGCCTAATACTAACACCACATTGACCATATGAAGTTTTTTGAAGAAAAAATAATTCCCGGCGACCGGCTTTTTGTGGTGAAGGAGGAGCACTTTCCGTACAATGATTACCCGCTGCATATACACCCCGAATATGAAATTATACTGGTGATGAAAAGCAGCGGCACCCGTTACGTTGGCGACCATATTGATGATTTTTTTGCCGGCGATCTATGCTTTTTCGGCCCCGACCTGCCCCATACCTTTTATAATAAACACATGCCTACCGACAGGGAGGTGCACCAGGTAGTTATCCAGTTTGGCGAAAACTGCCTTGGCGATGGTTTTTTTGACAAACCGCAATTTGGGCAGATAAAAGCCCTTTTTGAGCGCGCCCGGTATGGCCTGGCATTTAACGAGCCAGTACGCGCACGAGCCGCCGAAAAAATTAAGCTAATGGTAGATGCCGATGAAGATGAAGCTGTGGCCGGCCTGATAGGCGTATTGGCCCTGCTTGCTAAAACCACCCATTATGAGGTACTATCTGCCCAAAAACAACTAACGGCCAGCGTGCAAAAGGATACTGCCCGCATGAACCGCATTTACCATTACCTGCTTGATAATTTTAAAAACGATATCCCGCTTGATGTAATGGCCGAAATGGCCAACCTATCTGTAGAAGCATTTTGCAGGTATTTTAAGCAGCATACCCGCAAAACACTATCCGAGTTTGTGAACGACCTGCGCATTGGTTATGCCTGCCGCCTGCTGCAACAAAAAGAGTTTAGCGTGCTGCAGGTATGCTTTGAGAGCGGCTTTAACAATATATCGTACTTTAACCGCCGCTTTAAACGGCAAATAGGGGTATCGCCACTGGCGTACCGGAAAAGTAACGGGCAGGTGCCAAGGCCCGGCGCGGAAGGATTGATTTAGCGTGCGCTCATTATTGGCCACCGGCTTACGCAATAGGATCCTGTTGAGAGCATCCGCCAGGCACAAAAGTTAGTTTAATTGCCACTCAATTTATAAGTGATTGTTTTTGCAGCACGGTTTGTTTCCGCATGCTTTGCTTTACTTTTTCGCGGTGTTGTTCGCCCCAGGCGCTTAGCTCGGCTAAAACGTTTTTTAAAGTACGGCTGTACGCGGTTGCTTCATAAATAATGCTTACCGGGGTGCTGGGGTATACGTTACGTGTGATGAAATCATTCAGCTCCAGGTCTTTTAGTTCATTGGCTAATACTTTGGAGGATATGCCGGTAATTTCGTGCTGAATTTCTTTAAAACGCTTGGGCGATTGTACCAGGGAAAGTATCAAGGGCAGCTTCCATTTTCCATTCAAAACGTATAGCGCGTCGAGCACGTTTTTGAGTGAGTGCGCGCATGCTACCTTGCCCGGAATGGTCTCATTTTTAATTACTTTCATAGATGCAAAGGTAATCACTTACCTGGATGTAACCGCTTACCTTTGGGTAACTACTCACTTTTTACCACCTGGTAACCATAGTTTTGCTTTCGATAATTCGGGAGGGAAGAAGCCTTTCCGCATAAATACAAAAGCAAATTTATTATGAAACATATCCTTCATTTAAAGTCAAGCATCCAGGGTGCATCATCGTATAGCATTAAGCTGGGTAACGCCATCGTCGGCAAAATTCAAGACAAATATCCGGGCAGTACCCTGGAAGAATTAAACCTGGCAGACATCGAAATTCCGCACCTAAACGCTGCCGAGCTTCGTACATTCTTTATCCCCAAAGATCAGTTGACGTCAGAAGACAAAGCATCCATCAGCCTGTCTGATGAGCTGGTTAAACAATTATTTGCTGCAGATATCATTGTTATTGGCGCCCCGCTAATTAACTTTACTATCCACTCGGCCCTAAAGGCCTGGATTGATCATGTCACCAGGCCCGGTGTTACTTTTGGGTATGGAGAAAATGGCCCTATCGGAATGGTAACCGGGAAAAAAGTTTATGTGGCCATGTCTTCCGGAGGTGTTTATTCAGAAGGACCGGGCAAAGCCAACGACTTTGTTGCTCCCTACTTAAAAGCATTCCTTGGCTTTTTAGGGATGACAGACCTGACGGTGTTCCGTGCCGAAGGATTAAAAGTTCCCGGCGTGAAGGAACACGCTATGGAGCAGGCGCTTGACAGTATAAAAATTGATTAGCTATTTTGGGTAGCCTTAAAAACTTTACAGAGTGATCCATGATAATCGCGCCAAAGGGCTGAAATGATTTACCAAAGAGGTTTTGATGCTGGCGGGCTAATGATATGTGAAGCTTGCGAAGTTTTAGAAACTTTGCAAGCCTTTTGTCTTCTCCCCCCCTTCCCCGCATTAGCGATTGCAGTGGATACCGGCCCGTGGCTAAGGCTTTGTGCGCGTATGAACGAAAAGCGCGGCCCCGCCTCTACCGACGGAGAAATGCCCATACTGCACTCCTACTCTGCCTTCAAATTCCTTACCGGATTGGCGATAGCTGCTTTAACAGACTGAAAACTAATAGTAACCAACGCTATAAACATAGCTGTCAGTCCCGATGAAACAAACACCCACACCGGGATATTGATGCGGTAGGCAAAATTATTGAGCCAGTTGTGCATCAATAGCCAGGATATGGGCGATGCTATAAGCAGGGCAATTAAAATAAGCCGGATAAAATCATGCGATAAAAGCAGGGTAATGTTTATAACCGAAGCGCCTAATACCTTGCGTACGCTGATCTCTTTTTTACGCTGGGCTATGTTATAAGCCGACAGGCCTAACAGCCCAAGGCAGGAGATAACGATGGCCACCACGGCAAAGCAGATGAACAGCTTGCCAAAACGTTCCTGGGCTATGTACTGCTGGTTGTAGGCTTCATCCGCAAAAAAGTATACCAGCGGCACATCGGGCAGTATTTTTTTCCAGGTGGCTTCCAGTTGATGCACTGTCGACCGTACATCTGTGGATGTGATATCGATAGTGATATTGGTTAAATGGCTTGAATCAACCCGCACCGTTAGCGGCTGCACGGTTTCTAAAAAGGAATGATTATGAAAATCTTTGATTACGCCAACAATCTCGCCGGTGTGGTTTAGCTGTTTAAAATGTTTACCAATGGCATCCTCCGGTTTTTTGAAGCCCAGGCTTTTTAACATGGCCTGGTTAATGAGCATGGCTTTCATAGAATCGAGGGCTAAGTTTTTTTGAAACCCGCGCCCGGCAACCAGGTCGATATGGTATTGTTTCAGGAATACATCGTCAATAAAATAAACATCGGGCCTTTGCTGTTGCTTTTCGCCTTTGCTGTTCTCAATCATGGTATTAAACTGATTATTTGACGTGCCGGGAATAGACGACGACAGGCTAACCATACCAACGCCTGGGATTGCTGCCAGTTGCTGCCTTATCCCATCGGTATGCTGGTTGATGCTGTTGCTAAACTGGTAATCAATCACCAGTTTATGATCTTTTTGAAAACCCAGCTGCTGGTTTTGCATAAAGTTAAGCTGCATATACACAATGGTAGTAGCCAGGATGAGGAATATGGAAATACAAAACTGCGCCACCACCAACGACCGCCGCAACATAAGCCCCGTACCCGACGAGCCCGTTTTGCCTTTAAGGCTACTGATGGGTTTAAAGCCCGATAAAAACAAGGCCGGGTACGCGCCGGATAATATGCCTACCCCAACAGCCAGTGCCAGCAGCCATAATACATGCTGCACATGATGAAAAATACCATCGGCTATAATAGTGCCTGTTAGCTGGTTAAATAAGGGCAATAACAGGGATGCAAACAGCAGGGCTATGATAAATGCTACTAAACAAAGTATTACCGCATCCATAAAAAACTGCAGCATCAGCTGGTATTTTGATGCGCCAAGCACTTTACGCACGCCAATTTCTTTGGCCCTTTGTAACGAGAACGCGGTAGTGAGGTTAATAAAATTGAAACAGGCGATAAACAGCACCAACAACGCTATAATAGAAATAATATACACATTGGTAATGCTGCCGCTGGCCGATGTGCCTGTACGGTGCCCGCGTGGTTTACCATACAAATAAACCTTTTTCAATGGCTCGATAGATAGCTGGTACTTAAAATCGGTTTGATCCATATTGGCTTTTACCATGGCAGGGAACTTGGCCTGCAAAGTCGCCGCCGATGCGCCGGGCTGTAATAACAGATAGGTGTAAAAGCCAAAGCGCGTCCAGTGATTCCAGTTTTCATCAACCAGGGTCGAGATAGAAAAAAGAACATCTACCCGCAGGTGCGAGTTATACGGAATATCCTTCATAATGCCGGTTACCCGGCATTTGGCTTTGCCATTGATGAGCATGGTTTGGCCCATAGGGTCGGCGTTGCCGAAGTACTTTTTGGCGGCGGTTTCGGATAGTACCACATCGCAGGGGGCGTTAAACAGGTGGCTAATATCGCCCCGCAGCAGCGGCCAGGAAAATATTTTAAAGGCCGACGAATCGGCATAGGCTACTTCTTCCTTCACCGCGTTGTCGGGGTTGCTTTGCAGGATCATATCGTCCATAAACACCCTGGCCATATCTCTTACCTCGGGGAAGGCGGCTTTCATAGCCGGCCCCATGGGGGTCGATGAGCTTTCGTAATTAATGCCTGCAGATGTTTTTACATCGGTTACCAGGCGGTAGATGTTATCGGCCTTTTGATTATAACTATCGCGGTTTAATTCAAAATGAACATACAACAACGCGAAAAAACAAACGCAAATACCTGTAGCCAGGCCGATGATGTTGATGATGGAAAAAACCTTGTTCTTCCACAGGTATCGCAACGTGGTTTTAAAGTAGTTTTTGAGCATGGTAGGTAGATGTTGGGTAGAATGTAACGATTATAAACCCTAAAATAGGATTACAGGTTGGTATTTTAATGTTTATCGTAAATTTTAAAAGCTTACCTAACACCAAACCACCGCAACGGATATAGTTAAACGAGTGTTCTAAACTACCTTCATTGCGAGGTACGAAGATAACCGACCGCAGGGAACTCATTAATACCAATAAAAACAAAACACAACATTAATAATCTCCGAACTAAGTGGGACTTAGCATGTAGGGGATTGCTTCGTACTCGCAATGACGGATATTTGATATTAACACCCAATAAAATGATTTCAATACCTAAAACTCAATCAGCGGTTTGTTTACCTTTGTGATGACCGGACACAATAATATCTATCGGGGGTAAGCCTTATCACCGGTTTCAAGTGGGGTCAAGCCAGTTATTATAAATTTATTTTTCAAATTTGTTTATGCATAAACACCTTTCACTGCGCATTGTAATTGTTGCCTGTTTCTTTTCGTATTCCTTAACCGTTTGCGCTCAGCAAAAAACCGCACCCGATTCTATCCGGAAAAAAATGCAATGGTTTGCCGATGCAAAGCTTGGCATTTTCATTCATTGGGGCATTTACTCGGTAAATGGCGTTGATGAAAGCTGGAGCTTTCATAACAAAAAAATAAGTTATAAAAGCTATATGGAGCAGCTAAAAGGCTTCACTGCATCCCGGTATAACCCGGCGGAATGGGCCGGTTTAATTAAGCAAAGCGGGGCCCGCTACGCAGTTATCACTACCAAGCATCATGATGGCTTTGCCCTATGGCCCACCAAGCAACATCATTTCAACGTGGTAGATAATTCGCCTGCAAAAAGGGATGTGTTAAAACCTTTTTATGATGCTTTGGATAAAGAAGGGATCAAACGCGGGGCCTACTTTTCTCTGATAGACTGGAGCCATCCGGATTATCCCGGTTTTTTAAAAGACAGCAGCCGGTATAAAGCTGCCGATGAGCCTGAGCGCTGGCAACGCTTTCAGCATTTTTTTCAAGCGCAAATTGGCGAGGTGAATAAAGCGTATAAACCCGACTTGTGGTGGTTTGATGGCGACTGGGAACACAGCGCTGCCGAATGGCAATCGGAAAAAGTAAGGAAACAAATTTTAAACCTTAATCCGGCGGCTATCATTAACGGCCGGCTGCAAGGCTATGGCGATTACGAAACACCCGAGCAAAACTTCCCGGTTAGCCGCCCTAACTTTAATTGGTGGGAATTGTGTATGACAACCAACAACAACTGGGGTTATCATCCCGACGATATCAATTATAAAACGCCTTTTGAAGTAATCAGCATTTTTGTAGATGCGGTTAGTAACGGCGGCAATCTTTTATTAGATATCGGCCCCAAAGCAGATGGAACCATCCCCACCGAACAGGTAAATATTTTAAAAGAGCTTGGGGCCTGGAACAAAAAAAATGGAGAAGCCATTTTTGGAACACTACCCGGTTTGCCCCAGGGCCATTTTTATGGGCCTACCACCCTATCAAAAGACTCAACAACCATTTATCTTTTTTTACCGGGACAAACCGCCGGAAACATTATGCTGAAAGGCTTGAAAAACACCATTAAAGATATACAGGTAGTGGGCACAACCGCTCATTTACAGCCCAAAGTTGTAGGTAAAATTTCCTGGAGCCCGGTCCCCGGCCTTGTTTTCATCAACGTACCCGACAAATATAAAGACCCCTACATAACCGTTATCAAACTTCAATTAGACAAGCCTCTGCAATTATATCATGGACAAGGCGGCTTGTAAACCGGCATGCAGATATCGGGAAACGCATCTAAACATGGTTAACATAACTTAACACATTTCAAATATATTTTCCATAAGCATTTAACAATCAATACTTTATATTTTATCATGGTTAACACAAAATTGATAGCGTAATTTAGGCGCATCCAAATATTTGTGCCTGGTGTTGGCCAATACAAGTCACTTGGGTACCCTGATCATTTAACCAGGATCAGAAATAAAAACAGGGTATCGTTTGATGCTTAATTCTTGATTCTTACTTCTTGATTCTTAATTCTTGATTCTTAGCTCTTGACTCCACTTCATGGCAATGCCTGCGGCCCGGGCTGTGCATTCATACGCGCACAGGGCGTTAGGCGCAGGGCCGGTATCCATTTCCATCCCTATTGCGGGAGATTGGGGTTGCTAAAACGATTGTGCATTGGGATGGATTCGAGCTGTCCACTTAATGTCCCCTCAGGGTCTCTCCAATGCTATTAAGTTAAGGCAAATATAAAAATTTCAGTTTCGCGCAAAGACGCCAAGACGCTAAGAAAAAATAAGCAAATCACTTTGCGGCTCTGCGTCTTTGCGCGAAAAAACGCTTAACTTAATAGCATTGGAGAGACCCTGCGGGGACAGAATATTATGCGGTCTTGAATAACAGATCGCCGGTTGCGCAACACTTCTGCCCAAGCGATGGATTTAAATTTTATTGCTCTATCATCATTGCTTAAGAAAAGATATATCGTTTCTATTTAACGGTGAACTGATAAATACCTGTATCAGACGTATTGCCCTGTGCATCTTTGGTCACTATTTTCCAGTAGTAGGTGGTGCCGGAAGCAACTGTATTACCTTTTAAAAACATATCTTTCACATCGCTTTTTGCTAAAGCCGGTGCCGTGCTGCTGGTACCGAAGTAAATATCATAACCAGCGATATCATTATCAGGATCGCTACCTTTCCAGCTCAGGTCAACTTTACCGTTAACTGCAGCTACATTTTGTGATTGTTCAGGAGCCAGCCCATCCGCCTGGAATGGGGCATAGTGTATGGCTCCCGGCCCGGGATTATAAAATTTCCACGTGTCGCTTTGCGCGGTGGTTTTACTTTTGGATGATTTTGAAACCACAAACCAGGCGTACGGTGTACTGCGGGCAAGAGTAATTGTTACCTGTGCTGTAGTTATGGTTTGCGTACTTACTGCGCCTGTAAGTAAGTTTTTGGTTGTTATATCATAGCTGTCAGTATTGGCCGCCGCCTGCCACGTAAAAGTGACATCGCTTTGGGTAGTCGATGTTGCTGCAGCGGTAGTACATGCCGAATTTTGACTTGGGAAAAGAAGTATACTTTTTCCGGGATCGGTTGACTGTGTTTTAACGTCATTACTGTTCTTTTTGCTGCATCCGCAAAACATTACCGCCACAAACAATATCAATATGTACCTTCTCATCGCTTAATTATGCTTAAAACTTTTTGCGGGGAATTATCTGTCATTAATTTGAGCACATAGGTGCCGGTTGCACCAATTGATGACACATCCAGCTGTAAAGTGTTACCAGGATTATTGAATAGCCGTTTATAAACTATCCGTCCCATCGCCGAATATATTTCAACAGTGACTTTTAATACGGGTTGATTTCCTAAGGCGATGTATAAAGTGTTATCAACCGGGTTGGGATAAAGTAAAACCTGATCGGCAGCAGTTATTGTTTTGTCAATAACACCCTGGCAAGGCTTATCGGTTGTTACTAACAGGCTGTTACGCCCGGCTGTAAGCGGCAGCGTTATTGTACTATCAGTAGTAGTATGTAAAACACCATTTAGCTGAATGTTATAAGTATTGCCGCCACTCATAGCCAGTGTTACATTTTTGCTGTCATTGCTAACAACCGAGTAAAGCGATATGTCTTTAGGTTCGGTTATAACAAGGGTAAGGCATTGCTGCATTGCAGGATGCGCGTCAACTGTTATACACAGGTTATATTTGCCCGCCGGGAGGTTATTTACCGCCAGCTGTCCGGTAAATGGATAAGTAAAATTATATCCGCTGCCGGATACAACAGCGGTGTAGTTCACGGTATACCTCGCCTTTATATTGATTGCCCCTGTTGACGAACCTTTGCAGGAGGCATTTGTAACAGATACCAGGAAATTATTCGCGGGTAGTTTGTCTATCACTTTTACTACAACCGGTTTTGATGCAATACGGCCCGAAGATATCAACGGTAAATAAAGTATATACACACCGGGTTGATGTGCGGTATAATACGAAGCCGTAACATCTGAAATATCGGCACCATCTTTTGACCACTGGTATTGCGAAAGAAAATATCCGCTGGTGGGACCGTCGTAACTAACATCAGTATAAAAGCCAGGCTTATTGGCAGATGAAAGCTTCACACTATCACCGGCAAAAATAGCTACTGTATCGGCCGGGGTAATTATCGGGGCATCAGCAGTAAAATATTTGGTTAAAGAGGTGGCCGTGTTGCCTGTCGTTGTAATACTTACGTAGCCTGATACCGTGGAATCAACTACGGCGGTAATGGTAGTAGGTGATACTACAGTGAAATTTTTTAAGTTGTAACCGCCCAGGCTTACGCTCTTAGCCGCTGCGAAACCCGATCCGCTGATGGTGATTGTTGTGCCAATCGGGCCGTATGCCGGCTTAATATCCGTAACAGGAAGCGTACCCGTAAGATTACGTAATATAAACACATGGTATCGTCCGCTGTTTCCCAAACCGGCAATATCTGGTTGTCCGTCCCCATCAAAATCAGCAACGGTCAAAGACACACTGCCATCTGCTATATAATCAACTTTAGGGGCAAATGCTATTGTTCCGACCGTTCCAGTATTTTTAAATACCGAAGTTTTACCCTTGCTTGAGTAAATAAGCTCAACTTTACCATCGCCATCCACATCACCCACCGTGCAGGACGAGCCCAGGTAGGCATCCTGTTCAACGGGGATAGTCAGGTCCTGGCTAAAAGCAATATTACCAACGGTGCTCTTATTTCTGTAAGCCACTAAGGCTCCGGCAGTGGTATACGGTGCCATACTTAAAGCGATGATATCTGCTTTGCCATCGCCGTCAAAATCGCCTATTGCCAGATTTTTTGCAAGCGCATTTAGCGCCAGGGTAACCACCGGGGCATAGGTGGCATCCCTTGCGCCGGCAGGCGTGGTGTTACGAAATATGGACACCGAATTTGCAGTGCCTACAATAAAATCGGGTTTATTATCGCCATCTATATCAGCTACATAGGCTTTTCCGCTTACCGGCCCGTTTAACATAACCACCGGTTGGCCACTGCCGTTCATGTCGCCCACAACCATGTTAGTATTTTTACCATAACCGTATCCGTATCCGGTACCGTAGGCACTCTCAAAAAAATATGATCCATTTGAGTTGATAAGCTGTGGCAGGTAGCCATAATCGGTTTTGGTTTCATAGTCCATAAAGCCGTCATTGTTTAAGTCTATCACCACACCGTCAACAGGGCCACCCTCATCCGAGCCGTAATAACTCAAACGCACATCATCGTACTGAAACTTAAATACACCCTTTTTACTTTGGTTTTTGCGTGTTCCAATATTGCTATCGCCCCAATCGGTTAGTATTAAGTCCGGCAAGCCATCGTTGTCAATATCTGTAACGCTAAGCTCATTTACGTAATTGCCCGCAAACATATCCATCCGTGCACCAAATGTTGTGGTATTAATGATACCACCGCCCGCAAAGGTTAATACAAAAGGCTTGCTGGTTGACCGTGTATAGCCCCTGACTGTTACAGAAACAGGCGCATATAAAGCGCCGTAGGGCACAGTAACATAAAGCGTGGTTGGTGTAGCTTTTGTTACCACCCCATGTACTGTGCCAAAAAAAACAAAATTATTTTGAGGTAACACACTAAAGTTAGCACCCGTTATTTGAATGGTAGCACCCGCTGGTGCGGCCATTGGTGTTGCCGAATTTAAAGTTACCGGAGCCACTTTATAAAAAAAACCGGCTACTGCTTGCCCGTATTTTGTTTTAAGCACTAAGTCGCCGGTTTCTCCGTCGCCTACCACAAACTTAACCATACCGGGTGATACCACTGTAAATGATGCCACCGGCACGCCGCCGAGCGTTACAGAACTTGTACCACCCAGGTATTTACCCTTAATGGTAACGGTTTCGCCTTTGGCACCCGAATTATCCAATGAAAATATTTGCGGTTTAGGGGTAAAGGTAAAGCCGTTAAGCGATGCCGTACCGTCGATATTACTTACGGTAATGGCACCTGTTGCTCCCGTATCAATAACAACGGTGATGCTTGTGGCCGATTCGGACTGAATTAGCCTCGGATACACACCCCCAATTTTTATGATTGGCTGGCTGCTGATGAAATTTGTTCCTGTTATGTAAATAACATCGCCAATATCACCCGATTTGGGGGTAAATGATGTAATAACGGGTGGCGGTGGCCCATTGTAAGTAAAGCCGGGGATAGAGTCCCTGCCCTCGTTATTGGTAACCGCTATGTAGCCGGTTGTCCCTCTATCCAAAACAGCCGTTATGCTTGTTGCCGATTGTACAGCTATTGTAGTTGCGGGTTTGCTACCAAAGGTAACCTTATTGGCACCGCTAAAGTTTTTACCTGTTATGGTAACGGTTTCGCCGGGGCCTGCGCTTGTTGGTGTAAAACCGGTAATTTGTGGTAGCCCCGCAATATTATTGTGCAGCAGTGTAACGGTGCTGTAGCCATCTTCTGTCACCACATCGGGTTTACCATCGCCATCTATATCGCCAACTGCTGTCGATGACCAGTCGGGGCTGCCAAAGCCCAAATCTATTTCGGTACCAAATGCAGCAGTAGTTATACTCCCGCTTTTATTGAGGTTTCTGAATACCGTACAGTTGCCGCCGTATGGTGTGGTTATAATTTCGGGGTGGGTGTCGCCATTCAAGTCCCCAAATTGTAAATACGCAATGGGGGCCGAAGTTGTTAATACAACTGCGGGAGCAAACCCAATGGCGCCTGCCGTCGCCGTGGTGTTTCGAAAAACGTACACATCATGTTGCTCGTACGCGTTTAGCACCACGTCGTATTTACCATCGCCGTCCATATCTGTAAGGTATGCGTTGCAAGCAGAGCCATTGATGGTAGTTTGTGTTCCGGTAAATGAAAAAACGCCACTTGTTGATGTATTGCGTAAAATGTAAAAGCCGTAAATATTACCAACCAGTACATCCGCTTTACCGTCGCCGTCTATATCACCAGTTTCTACCGAGTTAGGAGCGCTTCCCAATTGTCCAACCGATATGTCCTGGTTAACAGCAAACGAACTACTACTTAGATTGCCTTTTGTGCCAATGTTTTTGAGTATCGATATGGTGCCGGCCGTGTGATTGGCGGTGATTATCTCGGGTTTGCCGTTGTTATCCAGGTCCGCAATTGATACCCACGTAACGGACGAACCAACGTTTAGCTGAATTTCGTTACCAAACGACGTGCGCGATATAACGCCAGGCGTTGTATTGTTTTTATAAATACCCACTTTGCCCTGGTCAAGATAAGGTACAATAATGTCCAGTTTGCCGTCGCCATCCAAATCGGCCAGTTTTACGGCCTGGGGATTATAAGCCAAGTAATCCGGGGTTACATTAAAAGTAGCAGCCAGTGTTAATGATGCCGCATTTAGCGTACCGCTTACAGCTGTATTACGATAAATATTGATGGTTTGATTATAAGAGTTTACAATAACCAGGTCTGTTTTGCCATCATTATCTACATCGGCAAGGTTAAGCCAAACCCTAAAACCACCGTTGTCGTCATGAAATGAAGCCGAAGAAAATGACTCTTTTTTGAAAACGTTGGTGCCGTTTTCCACAAAGGTAGTGTAAAACGGCCTTGCCGAATTTACCTGCAACCCTGTGCCGAGGTTAATAACCGTAATGGGCAAATTTTGCGAACCTGCAGGAACGCTGGTTTTTAAGGTGGTAGCCGTTGCCGAGATAATAGTAGCCTTTACCCCGCCAAAAAACACCATGTTATTGCCTGGGGTGACATTATAGCCAGTGCCGGTAATAGTAACAGCCGTTGCAACGGGGCCGCTTGCAGGGCTAAAAGAATTGATTACCGGAACCTGCGCAAACACTTGAATGTTAACTAATAAAAGCAGCAGGAGCAATAATTTACGGGATATCATTTGAATTGTGTAAGGTTTAGGCAAAATTACGTTTTAACAATCAGACATCGAAATTTAGTGATTATTATTATCAATCAGAACAGGTTTTTGTTTAATTAAAAATATCCAAAGTTTAATGGTTGTCGGAAAAAGCAACGGGCTTAGGAGCGTGATGTTCCCTAACCGCACCTTGTTGAAATTACCTGCATAGTTCAATTAACCCCTACCTTCCCTTCCCGAGGAAAGGAATAGCGCGTTTCCCTCGTTTTTTTAACAGTCGAAATCTATGGAAACAACCAACGAGGGAAAAGAGCGGCGATCTGTGAGGACACAGATCGTGGGAAAAAACAGCTAATTCGCAACGTTCACCGGCACTGCGTCAATCCAAACCGCTTTCCTGTCGTGTGTTTTAGCAAATTGCTTTTTGAAAAAATTATCATCAGCCTTTACCTTGCCGGCAAAGGCTGTTTTTCCGTTTACTATTATTTTTACTTCGTTGTTGATATCAACCATTTGCGGGCTTATTAAAACTTCAAAAGCTGTTACCCGCGAGGTGGAAATTTCAAATACGTTGTTGTTATACCTGGCTTGTATGGCAGCGCTGGGGTTTATACTATAGTAAGGGTAGTTCTTCCATGTTTTGTTGTTTTTATAATAACTGCCAGTATTGTATGGTTTATGCCAGGGCGCGGCATTTAAAGCCAGATCCCAGTTATTGATAACCAACCAATTGCAGCTGCTATATAAATGGCTGCCAGTTTCCCAGAATATAGTTTTAGCGTAAGGATTACGGCGGGTGCTGTCGATGAATTTGAGGGCGTTGGGGTAATCGAGGTCTAAATGTTTGTCGAAGTGCTGGTAGCCATAGTACTCTTTATATTTTACATTGGTTTTTAATGAATCCAATAGTTTGATAATCACCCGGGCCTGCTCGATGGGGCGCAAATCGTCTTTATCGGAGTGGACGGCATACAGCGGCTTGTTGACGGTGTTTCGTAAATAAATGTCATCAGCCGCCAGGTTGGTCAACATAGAATTATAGCACAAAAAGCCCGCAAACGGCGAGGGATTATACACATCTAACGCAAACGCCCCATCGGATCCATCAGAATGGCCCATTGCAAAAACCTTGTCATCGTCGACATTTACAGATCGTTTAACTTCATTGATGATATTGAGCAGTGTTTTAAAAGTGAGATTGTCATTGGGTCTCCATTTATTAACCACCCAGCTAAACTTTTTGGTTTCATCGCCATAGGGCATAATAATGATGTTGCCTGTTTTACACAATTTGCCAATAAAAGGGTCGTCGTCGGCCTCGGTGGCTTTGTGTTGTCCCATGGCATCGCTAAAATGAGATGCACCGACAGCGCCGTGCAGCAATAAAACCAGCGGCGTTGCCACCGATGGGTCATACGTTTGGGGGATAAATAATCGGAAGGGCACCGCGCCAAAAACAGAATCGTTGATGGTAAAAATGTGCATATCCCGGTATTCCCTGAGTAAAGGAAAATGGCTGTGGCCGAGATCGGCAGGTTGGCCGTTTTTCAACAGCTTGTCTGAATTGCTTTTAGGAATGCTGTTAAAATCGGTTACCTGGGCAAATGCCGGCCCCGTAAATAACAGGAATAAGGTAGCAATAAGGCGGTAATATTTTAACACAGGCAATGTTTTTTAAGGTGCAACCATAGGTAACTGCGTTGGTAAAATAGTTAATATTTGATGGAATGGCAAATTGGTGGAGGGGGAAGCGGGTGGTGTTACCCGATGGAGTAGTTGGTTTTACCTTAACATTGGCTTTGAACGCCGGCGAAGACTCACCCGGTCGAGGCTACGCCCGACCACCCTCTCTTCAGCTGCGCCGGAAAGAGGGTGGAGATCGTTTTTTGTTTCTTTTGCCCCTCTATGCGACGCGCTATTTCTTTGTTTTATCGAAAGTATCTCGTTTTACTCAAAGTGTCAGCAGTGGGAGCTTCGGGCGAAAACGGCAAAAACAATGGTGGGCTTGTGCGGCTGCAGGGCATAGGAAGTCCAGAGGCACGAAGGATCTATCAGTTGTACATCACCGATAGAAAAGTCTGCGAATAGATCCTTCGTGCCTACTCATGACATGTTGTACTTTCGAGGTGCGCAGGCCTGTCACCCTGAGCCTGTCGAAGGGTCGCGCGGAGAGGCCTTTGCCCGCTATGCTTCGACGGGGCTCAGCATGACAACGCTCTTTAGTATATCATTCTACCTTTAAAGTTTCTTGAAATTTTACAATTCAGTATTGACAGTCTTTTATTTTCCAACGTCATTTCCCCTTTATAATTCGTAAATTTTATCATTAGGTGTTACCATAGCCTTTAATCCCGACACTTAATTCTTGACGCTATTCAAAAAAATTTGTAACATCGTATTACATCTCGCATCTAAATAAAAAACAAATACAAAAAAAGCCAGCCGGCGTAACCCAAACCAAAAACCGCCATGCCGGCAAACAACTCATAAAATCATCATGAAAAAAATATTCATAGCGCTTACAGGTTTAGTGGTTAGTCTTTCGGCATGCAGCCAAAACCCGCCGCAGCAAAACAATGTCACTATCGAAAACAATACCACTGCCGGTTTTGACGTAAATAAGCTTGCCCAGTTTGTAAAAAACAGTACCGACCCGCAAACCCTTGAAAAAGCCATTAACAACCCCGCCAACCAGATCAACAACCTTGACCTGGATAAGGACGGCAACATTGATTACCTGAAGGTACAGGAAGCCGATAACAACAAGCTGAACATTATTGACGATGTTAGCAATTCGCAATCGGTAACGGTGGCCAGTGTTAATATTCAGCCTACCGGCAATAATAATACCGCCAACCTCGATATCCAGGGTAACCCAACTTACGTGGGGTATAACAACTATTATCACTCGTCATTTGGCTTAACCGACTTTTTGATATTAAGCTACTTTTTGCGCCCGCACAGCTACTATGTACCGATGTACCATTACGGCTATTATCCGCATTATTATACCCGCACGCGTACCTATACTACGTTCAGGCCAACTACCTCGTCGTACATGTCGTCGAGGAGCAGCAACCGGAGCAGTTTGAGCCAGCCAACCAGGTCGCAAAGATCATTCAGCAACCGCAGCTCGGGCAGCAGGGTAAGGAGTGGCGGTTTCGGCAGCAGCAGTTCGGGCAGCAGCTTTGGCAGCGGCAGAAGTTCGGGCAGCAGATCCGGGTTCGGTCGTAGCCGTGGTGGTTTTGGCCGCAGGCGATAATCTCATTTTTCAAATTAGTTTTACATTTTAATTAGCTTGAATTCCGGGCAATCCTGAAGTCTCCCCTACCGCGGAAGATTTAGAGGGGGCTTACATTACCAATAATAGATATGGCTATCCAATTAAGAAAAAATACCCTTTTATCTGACGATAATAAAAAAACGTTTAAAGCAATTATCGTTTTAAACGAAATGATAAATGGCAACCACCAGTTTAGCAGCAGTGCTTATGGCGACGATGCCTTACTGCAGCCGCTGTTTCAGGAGCTTGTTGCCAATGGCTACATCATCAGCTCGGGCTCGGTTTATAAGCTGAGCTCAAAAGGCCGCGGCGTATTTGACACCTTCATGAAGCGCTATAGCGAATACCTGAAAGTTTATGACGTTTTTTCGTTTGTCGACCTGGAAAAAGGCGAATTTGCTTTTAGCAGCTATTTCGATTTTGATACCGACGACGACTGGTTCAACTTTACCGACAATGAGCGTTTTGATGATTTGCGCATTGCCGTAGCGATGTTTAAAAAGGCCGATCCGGCCGAAATTGTGTTTATGTCGTTCATCAACGAAAACAGGTTTGATACCAGCGTATCGGGCTGGCAAAATGATTTAATGGCCGACACCGCCTGGGGCGAAATAGAAGAAATTTGCAACACCGCCATAAAGCCCGAAGATGTTGGCGAAGATGCCATGGTAGATATGATAAACCAGGGATCGGAGCTGATGATTAAACTGATGGAGGAAGAGCAAAAACAGAATAACAATAACAACAATTACGGCGGCGGCACTACCACCACTACCATTGTTGAAGAAGAAACCATCGAGTACTACGAACCCTACTACGACCCTTATTACATCTCGCCAATTTGGCTGGTACCGTTGTTTATCTGGTAATGATTATAAATGGATATGACCTTCTTCCGTGGTATGTGTCCTCACATACCGCTGTCCACATGTTATGAGATGAGAGAAGATGGCTGTGGGCACACAGCCATTGGGGAAGTGATACAAAGGATAACAAAAACCCGCATTAACGGCCGGCTTTTGTTATCCTTTATAAACGCCAAAAAGCTTGTCAATCGCCTGCTCGCGATAGGCAAAAATCTTGTTCACTTCCTTACTTACAAAAACCTTGTTTGCGATAGTGCCTATAAAGCCATATGGTATGGCATAGTGCAAAATATCATTCATCTGCACGCCGCCTTCAATGGCTTTAAAATGATGCTGGTGATGCCATAAAGCATATGGTCCAAAGCGCTGTTCGTCAACAAAATACTGTTTATCAGCAACCTGGGTAATCTCGGTCATCCAGTTCATTTTGATACCTGCCACCGGCGAAATTTTGTAGGTGATGATCATACCGGGATACATTTTGGTATCGGCAGTATAATCGGATGTTACCACAAAGCTCATATCGGGCGGAGTAATTTTAGCCAGGTTTAAGGGCGAGGAAAAAAAATCCCAGGCCTCATCTAAACCAATCGGGATCCTTTGTTCGGTTTTTAAAACGTATGTTTTCACAATCAACTATAAAGTACAATATTGTTGCAAATATACATTTTTATCTCGTAGTTGTACCAATTGGCAATTTACGCCTGGACCATTCACTCCACGACCCTACATATAATTGCGGCCCGGTAATGCCGGCGTACTCCATACCCAGCAAGGTATGGCAAGCCGTAACCCCTGATCCACAGTGAACTATGATTTCCTGGTGGGCAACATCCCCTATGGCATCGTCATAAACTTTGCGCAATGCATCAGCATCCAGATATTTACCATCGGCACCCAGGTTGGTAACATAAGGCAGGTTAAATGCGCCTGGTATATGGCCGGCAATCAAATCTAAAGGCTCGGTTTGGCCTAAATAGCGTGGAGTTTCGCGCACATCTATCACAATCCGGTTTGCATCATGGGCGGCAATGGCTACTTCGCCAATGGCCACGGTGCCGGTATAGGTTGCCGGTACCGGGTAAGCATCAACCGGGGTTGGGATAAATTCTTCGGCACTTAATTCAATGCCGGCATCTTTGGCAGCCTGCAGGCCTCCGTTCAATACCTGTACATTATCGTGACCAATTGCCTTCAGCATCCACCAAAAGCGGGCGCCGCCAAAAGCTGCAGATTTATCGTCATAAACTACCACATGGCTTGCGGGTGTAATACCTAAACGGCCCAAAAGGGCGGCAAAATCTTCAATTGGAGGTAAAGGATGACGTCCGCCTTGGGCGGCGTCGGTAACGTGGGCTGCTAAATCGCGATCCAGGTCAACGTAGGCAGCGTTTTTAAGGTGACCGACTAGGTAGCGGTCACGGGTATCTTTACCGGCGCGGGCGTCGATAAGTATGGTGTTCGGGCCGGCAAGGGCCGGATCGTTAATTTCAATTAGTGGCGACATAGTTTGTTCGGTCTTGTGGTAAAAGACCAAATATAAATACCACGCCGTTTACTTCAAGGCTTTTACTGCACTATTTTATTGGCGCAGTATGAGCTTGCGAAAGCTTCGGGCTTGGCTTTAAATACAAACCCCATGCTCAAAATGTACCCCATTGCTTCGTGCAGTGCTGCATTTGATTTAAACATTGGGTTGGTGTTAATGTCGGCATGTACTTCCAGTTCCACATCATACAGGTCAAGCAGGTCGCAAAGCTTATAGGCAATGTCAATTGATTTCTGTACCTCGCTCAGCATCCTTTCCTTAATGGTCATTTTTTGCGAGGTCCGTTCCTGGTGGATAAACATGAATGCGCCACGTTTCTCGCGTAAAAACACGATAACCGTAGCAAAATCAGTTACACTACCTTTTACCTGCGAATCTGTTCCGATACATACTTTGAGCTTGTTGCCGAGGGCGGCTTCGCGTTCAATCGCCTTTTCAACCTCCTCCATGATGGGTGTTTGGATCACCTCACCGCTAAATTTTCTCCAGGTCATAAAAATTGTTTTTAGTAAATTTTAACTGACCCATTTTATAGGTCTATAAAAATAAGCGATAACGTTTCATATAAACGTAAAGATGATGTGATTTATTTGTTAACATTTGGCTGAATATCAACATGATTGAAGAGAATTTGAAAATTCGAGGATTTGAAAATTTGAAAATGCAATAGGGGAATGGTTTTCATTTGAAGATTTTAAACCGCATAGCCTCTACCCAATAAATATTACATCGGGCACAATCTGAAATATGCACATCTCTCCCCCTGCATTTTCAAATCCTCAAATTAAGAAGCCAGCGCAGCCCTGATCTGGTTCTCAGCCTCCAATACCACTTCTTCTATCGGGCGGCCGGCCGGTTCAATGGGGGTAAGCACCTCCCACTTCATGGGTGTAAATGTATTCAGTGGGTACTGGCCATAGCGAATCATTTTCCATGAATCCTTGATGGCTATAGGCACCAGTAACGCTTCGGGGCATTTTTTCAGTATCGTGGCTATCCCTCCTACCTGGAAGGTTTTTATTGTGCCGTCAGTCGAGCGTGTGCCTTCGGGAAATATCACGGCCGACCAATTATTTTCCTTCATCCGCACACCAAGCTTCATAATTTCGGTAATGGATTGACGCTGGTCTTTACGATCGATATTAGCCCCGCCACCATGCCTGAGGTTGTAGGATATCGAGGGGATGTTTTTGGTAAGTTCAATTTTGGATATAAACTTGGCGTGGTATTTACGCAGGTACCAGATCATTGGCGGTATATCCAACAAACCCTGGTGGTTAGCTAAAAATATGATGGGACGCCCAACCGGCAGGTTTTGCTTGTTGATAAAAGTTACCGTATTACCCAGCAAGTAAACCGAACGCAACAAAAACAGGTTCAGGATATCAACCGATTTTTTATGTGCCGAATAGCCAAAAAAACGGAAACACGCCCATTGAATAGGCTGAAATATAACCAGTATCAATAAAAATACTCCCGTAGCCACGGGGGTAAGAAAATAGCCTAAAAACTTTTTCATCAACTGCCAAATTTAGGCATTTTTTGTAAACGTGTAAGGTTACAAAAGGTTTTCTGAAAGCAATAATTGCACTTTAAGCACCGCAGCAACGGTCATAGCATCAGTAATCTGGCCGTTGCAAACCATTTTATACATTTGGGCAAAGGGGATTTTTTTGATGATGAGTTGCTCGGTATCTTCCGGTTCGGCTTCGTGTTGGGTAAGGTTACGAGCTAAGTATATAATACTAAGTTCATCACTCACCGAGTTACTTAAATGCAGCCGCATCAACTCCGTCCAGTTACCAGCTTTCAGGCCGGTTTCTTCAAGGAGTTCGCGTTTGGCTGATTCCAGGGGATCAGTTTCCTCCGGCCCTCCCCCTTCAGGCATTTCCCAGCTGTACTCATCAACGGTAAAGCGGTACTGACCAACCAAATAGGTATTCAGTTCATTATCCAATGGCAAAACGCCTATAGCCAGGTTCTTGAAATGAACTTTACCGTAGATGCCCGGATTACCCGATGGGTTAATTACCTGGTACTCGGTAAGGCTGATCCAGGGATTATCGTAAACTGATTTCTCGGAGGTTATTTTCCAAGGGTTTTCTTCAGGATGATGCATGGGGGATTCTTTTGATGAAAGATAAAGTATTGTTAGGTAAAGTAAAAAACCGAGGCCGATAGCACTCTATCCATCAAAATCATTTTAAATAAACAAATGATATGCTCTTATTTACCACCAGGCCACTCATATTTTGGCCAACATAGGTAACGGTGTATTTACCCGGTTTGGTAATGGCGAAGCCTTTAAGCAGATCAACATTTGCCGAAAGGGTATCCTTTGAATTAAGCTTTATATAACTACTTGCCGGCGGCGGCATAATCCTTTTAGCCATGGCACCCTTGTAATCAGCCTCCACGACTGCTTCGTTCACAATTTCTAAATATTTGCTCATCAAGGGTTCAAACGGCGTATGCCATTTGCAAAACTGCTGCGCGGTATCGGCAAGGTTACGCACGGTAAATTTCAGCAACACCGAATCGCCTGTTTTAATGGTATCTTTTATGCTCAATTCGGCTATAACACCTTGCACGATAGCTTTAACAGAAGTTTCTTGTATCGTAGAGTCGGATTTAACACTGCTCGTTTTATTAGTATTAACACTGCAGGCAGATAGCGCGAACATTGCAGCAAATAGCATGATTTGGTAGCTTTTCATCGGGCAAAAGTAAACCTTTTATTGTTGAGTTATTGTTAAGGAGTGGTAAAAACAGGTTTGATACTAGGACGCAATTCAGTTTAAGCTTTATATCCCCCTGATACAAAACTAATCGCATTGGCACACAAATATGTTACAACATCTTACTATCTATACTAAACCTATCCGCCCACTTTTCGTACTAGTGTCATGTCAATCTAAAATTGTCGGATAACGCCTTTTTAGTTTAATCCGCGCATCCTCGTTGGTAAATTGCGAGTTAATGGTAGCTTCTTTGTTATTCGATGCGTTTGCCAGGCCTTGACTTCCTTTTGCATTTTTTGCTCTGTCAATAGTTTTCATTTAAACGGCGATCAAACCAAATCAGGCTATTCAAAATTTGTGTACAGGCCCTTTACATTGGAAGGTAACTTCGCCTTTGCATCCGGCCTGCAGGAAATGCTGATACAAAGCTCTGCTGGCTTTATAGAAGTACTGCCCGCCACACCGGCAAGCTGGCAAAACCTGGCCTTTGAAAACCTGCGCACCGAAGGCGCGTTTTTAGTAAGCCTTAAAAAAGCCGATGGCCAGGTTACCGAAATAAAAATAGTTGCAGAAAAAGGCGGCAAAACCAAACTCAAACTCCCTTTTAAAACCTTTTTTTGCCTCACGACAAAAAAAAGTGCAGGTGAGGCCCGCCGAAACGGGCTTTATAAATTTAAACTTTAAACCCGGCGCAGCGCTGGTGCTAAAAACGGATACGAATAGTATATACCGATGTCTTTGGCAGGTCCCTACGCAAAATCTTTCTGAACTCAGATTAAACGGAATGATCGGATCTTTGGATTTTGATTTGCAGCCGCATAGGTTGATCGTTTATAAAATCCTGTACTTCTTTCTAATCTGTTTAATCTGAGTTTCATACAAACAAAACAATTTGCACATCAGAAAGAGCATTCATTCACAATTAAACAAACCCGAGAGATAAGGTCTTGTGTCTCCCCCTTAATTTGATTGATCCAGGTTCAGAATACCCGCTTTTAGGTATTTTTCAACTGATTTTTTGTGATTAATTTGTGATTAATTTGTAAAAGCTAAACCCTATCCCGAAATGAAAAAGCACAGTCTTAAATGCAGAACCAGTTTTAACAGCAATAAACTCATTGCACGCACTTTAATTTTATTTATATGCTTAGGTGTTTTTTATAGCTGTAAAAAGGATGGTACTAACTCCAAAATTGATAACGCCCCCACGACAAAAGAACTGGCCAAAGGCGACTCTATTAATAACGCAGGACTGGTTGATAACCTGGGAAATGTTTACCTCACCCAAAAATACGCGCCAAATACTGTAAATATCCCGCTCGCCATATTTTCATTTGGCGCTGATAGTCTTAGTTGTATGGGAAATACAGACCAGGATGGAAAAATAGCTGGTGTTACGGGCTACATTTTTTACAACGCAGCCGATGGCATCAGGTATACGTATGCAAAAGCAGCCGATGAAAACACCATAATTTTAGGCACAATTAACCCTGATAACAAAGCAGATAAATTCGCGATCAGCATAGGCACCTACAACGATACACTTGTACGTACAGTTGGCTACGATATTGATTATACGGCTAATACAAAAGAAGTATTATTTGATCTGGTACAAACCAAAGCGGGTGAGTACACACAGCCCGAAGGCAACTTAAGGGTGTTTGACTCACGGGATGCTGTAGTTGACAATAATAAAGACAACCTTGTGCCGCAAATCCAGGACCTGGTACTTGCAAGTTTTAAATGCCTTCCCGATTATAAAATAAGTTATACCATAGGTAAACTAACCCAAAGTTATGGCGCCGACCTGGAGCGTTTAAACATAGATAAAGGAAAGCTTGTAAACATGCTTAATATCCAGCAAATAGCTGCTGCTAAATTTGAAACGCTGTCGCAAAAGATAACAAATATTAAAGCCACGGCTAAGACAAGCCTAACTGGAAAATTTGATAAAATAGTAAGCCAGTTTGATATCTTACAACGAAAATTAAGCAGCTATAAAGCTTCGCTTTCTTATACCATCGAAAAATCATCGGGTGATAACCAGGTGGTTTATTATGGCGATAAGTTAAATGATCTTGTGGTAAAAACCACTAAAGCAGATGGCTCGCCAATTGCATTGAGTGGCACCTGTATGGCTACCTCGTCAACAGGTAATTCACTAAGTATAAAAGTTAAAACAAATGCCGACGGACTTTCGACAGTGCATATGGGCACCGTTGATCCGGCAATTGACAACGGCACTCAAAAAACGCTTACCGTGGTTTTTACATTTGGCAATCTTTTCAATAAAAAATCGGCAACATTTACCATTACTGTTAAATCCAAGCCACAACTGAGCATTTTGGCAGATAATACAACCAACAACCAAACGGCAGCAACAGGCTCCGCTGTTTTAAAACCTTTAAAGGTACAGGTGCTTGATGCTAATTTGAAGCCCGTGCAAAATATAAAAATCAATTGGACAGAAAATACCGCCGGAATAACCGGTACAGGATTAGGGGCGGCACAAACAGTAACCGATGCCAGCGGCTATACCACCAATCGTTGGGTGCTAAAGGGTGCGGCTGGTACTAAACATGTAGCAAAAGCCACCATTGTTACCGGCAGTAGCTACATAATTAATGTATCATCAGTAAACTTTAATGCTACATCAGTAAAAATTGACTCTACCACTTTATATACAAATGCGGCAAAAGGATCATGGGAAGGTGATTGGAGCAAACCTTACGATGGCCAAATAGATATTTACACACTTAACAGCGATGGCAGAGGGCAGCGGGTTTTTACCGGAACAGCAGCCTCGCTTGAGCAAATACCGCTAAATGATGGTTACAATACCGTAACCTGGATAGTATATAAAAAAGACGATGATTATTATATCAGTATTCCTTACACCGGCAGAAACATTGCCTTTGGGGGCAAGCTGTCTAATTATCCGCATTTAGAGTTTACCGCCCACCCAGTTTACGGCGACGATAGTATTACAACTAAGTTTAAAAAGATTGACTAAAATACTTAAATCGGATATCATTAAAAGCGATATAGATTGGTTCTACGGTCAACCAATCTATATCGCTTTTTTTGGGATCACGATTCATTAGATTATGGGATGAGAAAGATTTGATTTGCTGGATGGAGACTGATTCAAAATTGATAGGCACAAAAAACCCTGTGGCTCGTTTAATCCGAGTTCAGACTAACAACCCGCGCATTAAAAATCTTACTACTTGGTACTCTCTAAAACAATTTAGCACGTTTTTTTTCGGATTGTAAAACGCTTTTATATTTTTACATCTACCATTTAAACTACTTATGATCACCAGAAGACATTTTATTAAAATTAACAGCGTGGCCACCGCCGGTTTAGGCCTTGGCGTTGTGCCTGCTACAAGCTGGCTGGGCAAAGCCACCCCTGTATTTGAAAGCCATCGCCCCAAACTGGCCGACCGTAAATTTACCAGCAAAGCTGTTGAAGCCACTATCCAAAAAGTTAAAGCGGATATAAAAGATCCGGAAATAGCCTGGCTTTTTGAAAACTGCTATCCAAATACCTTAGATACTACCGTAAATTATTCAGAAAAAGACGGCAAGCCCGATACCTTTGTAATCACCGGCGATATTTTTGCCATGTGGATGCGCGACTCTTCGGCACAGGTTTGGCCGTACCTGCCGCTGATTAAAAACGACCCGGCGCTTAAAAAAGTAATCCAGGGCGTGTTAAGCCGCCAGGCTAAATGCGTACTGATTGACCCGTACGCCAATGCATTTAACGAAGGCCCAACCGGCAGCGAATGGGACAGCGACGTTACCGATATGAAACCCGAACTGCATGAGCGCAAATGGGAAATTGATTCCCTTTGCTATCCGGTGCGTTTGGCCTATAACTACTGGAAAATAAGCGGCGACAGCAGCTTTTTTGACGAAACCTGGCAAAAAGCAGGCAAAACCATACTAGATACTTTTAAAGTACAGCAACGCAAAAACGGCAAAGGCCCGTACCATTTTCAGCGTAAAACAGAAACCGCCAGCGATACTGCACCAAACAGGGGTTATGGCAACCCGGTAAAACCCGTCGGGCTTATCTGCAGCATCTTCCGCCCATCTGATGATGCTACGATATACCCCTTCCTGGTACCATCCAACTATTTTGCGGTTACCAGCTTAAAGCAAATGGCCGAAATGTTTAGTGTTATAGGTAAAGATGCCAAAACAGCCGCCGAATGCACAGCGCTTGCTGCCGAAGTAGAAGCCGCCCTTAAAAAATACGCGGTTGTAAATCATCCAAAATATGGCAAAATTTTAGCCTTTGAGGTTGATGGTTATGGCAACCAGTTACTGATGGATGATAGCAACGTGCCCAGCCTGCTGGCACTGCCCTACCTCAATTCGTTGCCGGTAACCGATCCGTTATATCAAAACACCCGCCGCTTTGTATTGAGTTTAGATAACCCCTACTTTTTTAAAGGCAAAGCTGCGGAAGGCATTGGCGGCCCGCACGTAGGTATTGATTTTATTTGGCCAATGGCTATCACTATGCGTGCCCTTACCTCGACAGACAAATTAGAGATTACCCGCTGCCTGCATATGCTTAAAAACACCCACGCCGGCACCGGTTTTATGCACGAAGGTTTCCATAAGGATAATGCAAATAACTTTACCCGTAAATGGTTTGCCTGGGCAAATACCCTGTTTGGCGAACTGATTGTGAAGCTGCACGCGCACCATCCTGATTTGTTGCAGAAGATTTTTTAAGAGAACTGAGGAAACATAAAAATGCAGAAGCTGTCACTTTTTAAGCGGCAGCTTCTTTTTTTGCCTGTGTCGCGGCCAAACATCCGTTAACCAGGCGCAATAAAGTTTAGGTTTGTTGTTTGATATTAAGCCGGATTTACCGGGCAAAAAGCCTTAATACCTATTGATAAAATATATTTTATAATAGGCTTAACCAAAAGGTTTATAATGATGCCGCCCGGAATAACTGAAGCAATTGCCTGTAGTATGGCATCAATAATTTGCTGCGTAGTTGAGCCCTCATTTACAATACCACAAATGAATTTGCGGATAGCATCCAATATGCTTCCTATACCCGGAAAAGCGGGAGCCGCAAATGAGGCCGTGAAACCACGGTGGGCACCTTCAAGCTGCAATGCTTGTTTATAATAATCCTGTAATATGGCTTCAACTTCGTCGTCTGTTGGGGTTGCAACATTATCAAGGTTGGCCAGGTCGGCAGCTACAGCATCCGCGTTTAACTGCTCGTGTTTTTCATTAAATAGTAACATTGTTTTATGATTTTTAATGGTGATTGAATACACCAAATCTCGGTAGCGGGCTGAGGGTATAACGCCGTAAATAGCACCTTTTTAACCGGGTGTTTTTACGGTAAATAATTTCGCCGCATTAGGGATTGCAGCGGATACAGGCTACGTGCGTAATGCCTGCAGGTGTATGAGCGTAAAGTCCGGGCGCCAATTTCTACCGGTTGGGGCAATGCCCTGATTTCCGGGGATGTATTTTAACATATAATTAATAGCATACCTGTTAAATATCGTTACCTTTAATTGGGCCTAGCTAGTTAGCAATTTAAGACCCATAAACCTAAACAGTTATCAAAATTAACCTTACAAGTACAAAAAATGAGAAAAACAATTAAGGCGGTAATCACATCGGTGGTGTTATTATTGCTGGCCGGCCCTTTGGCTGCCCAATCCGTTTCCTACAAATCGGGGATGCTTAGTGTTGATGGCAAAGAGATTGCCAAGATAGTAAAGCTTAAAGCGGGATTTGCCCAGCCCGCCAATTATGAACTGTATTCCATGAGCGGCGAAAAACTAATCATAGCCGTTTTAGCCAGCGATTTACCAACCGATCCTCAAAATAATACTGACTTTTACTATCGCTTCTCTTTTTTAACAACCAGCCAGGTGGGCTTATTTACACCGAGTATATTAAGTGCCGAAAAATCTTTTGCTAAACTAATAGGCCAAAGCGGGATAATAGTTGACGATAAGCTTAACGAGGCAAAAATAAACGAATTTATAGCGCTGAAAAGCAAAAACCCCATTGTACGAACAGAATACAATATTGTAAAAAGAAACATGATGTTTCCTGTTATGATAAAAGACGATAACATGATTTACCAGGGATTGGAACCCATTGGCAAGTTTAAAAATATTTCGTCGAGCCCGGAGGGCGACACTTACGAATTTAGCCTGCCCGATGGTTTGATAGTTGCCAAAGTAAGTTTTACGGGTGGTAACAGCGCATCAAAATTTATTATAAACACAAAAAAGGACAACCAAATTATGCCTTATACCATTGCGCCCGATGGATTTGGCAAAACTATTCTTGCTTCTGCTGGGGTAGATAAAAATGAACATACTATATTACGGATAGCCAAGTGGCTGGTAAACGGGAAATATATGTAGTCTTAAGTCTGAAGTACTAGGTCTGAAGTACCAAGTCTGAAGTCTGAAAAGCAAAACTGACTTAAGACTTCAGACTCCAGACTTCAGACTCCAGACTTAGTACTCCAGACTTAGTACTCCAGACTTAGTACTAAATTTGCTTTTCTAAAACAACGGCCTGCCCAACATGGCATTATAAAACAACAACGAAACCAGCACAAAATAAATTAAGGCGAAAATAACCGACGGCCTGGCACTTTTAATCCCGCTGAAAACAGCAAACAGCGGTACAATCTGCAGTGCATGCAGGCCCATAAAATGGGCTATCCGTAAATCGCCGGCTATACGGCTCCAGTTAAAAAGCGGCAGGCCGGGGCCTCCGTCGGCAGCGCCCACTGTGTGGGCCAGGCGCGATGCCATTACACCACCTTCAAGTGCGAAGATGCAGGCCATAATTATACCCAGGCGGATGGCCCACAGCAAAGCGGGTGTTAATTGCACCGCCTTCACCTTAAAAAACTTTATACCTATGTATAATGCAAACAGGGTTTGCGACACTATCACTATTCCCATCGTACTAAATACCAGTGCATTATAAGTACCCAAAGTATTATAGTGCGATAGCTGCCCCCGCGCAGCCTGCGTGGCGATGGCCAGCATCTCAAAACTCATGGCAAACACGGTAAAATTCGCAAAACGCCTTTTGAGTTGTTCATAAGGCAGGTATTGTAATAACAGGGGCCATGTTAGACAGTATATGGCGATGGAGATAGCAAATTTGATGGGCTTTGTCCACAAGTTAATCCCCATCAGTTGGCGGTAATCAAATTGGGCGATGATGAGCATCAGTATAAATAAAACTAAATGACCCAAAGCGCAGTAATAAAGAAGGGGACTAATAGTCTTGATACGGACGAAAAAGGTTTTCATTTGGATGATTTGATTTTGTTGACAATTTGATAAAGTAAATAGCCGCAAGGGCCAAACATAAAGGTGAGCACCAGGCAGGGTATAACCAGCCAATGCGGGACCGCCGAAGCCCGGGCCGATTTAATGATGGAAAACCCAATCAATAAATCAAAAGCGAGGTAATGAACCCAACCGGCAAGCAACAGGTTATCGTTGCCAAAGAGTGTTCGTACCTCCTGTACCGACCCAAAACCGCCACCTTGGATACTAAAAAAACCGGTAACGTAAATGCAGTAAATTACCGAAAGCAATAAGGGAACAGCTGCGTGTTTAACCAACCACTGCGTAACTTTCCATTTAGGTGTTACAATTAACAAAAGCCACTGCAAAGCTGCCATGCCGCTAACGATAGAAAAAACCTGTGCCGGATTCATATTATTTTTGATTTAGTGGTGTTGTTTTTATTTAAAAGCCTGCTAATTAACTCCAGCCCGGCAACGTTGGCCCGGCTAAAATCAAGCGCTTTAAGCTTTGTGCCTTCTGCTTTAAGCTTTAAAATGCGCAGCACAAAACTGGGGCTAATAGCTTAGCCCTGAAATGATATGAGGTTAAAAAGCGATGTTGATTTATTAACCTGAGTTAATTTTTTGCGTTTGATAGCCTGGCCCGGATACGGCTAAGGCTTTGCGGCTGAATGCCCAGGTACGATGCAATTAAATGCTGGGGGAGCCTTTCAAATATATGGGGCTGTTTGGTAAGTAGGTCGAGATACCTGTCTTCGGCCGATTGCATTTTTAAATTCCGGTTGTTTCTGGCGGTGTCAATAAACAGTCTTTCGGCTATCATGCGGCCAAAGCGTTCAAAGCGCTGGCTATGGTTATACAAAGCCTGCATATCGGCGTAGCTCAGGGTAAACAGTTCACAATCTTCCAGGGCTTCAATAAAATCGGGCGATGGGGTTTGTAATAAAAAACTTTCATAATCGCCAATCCATTCGCCCTCAAATGCAAAACCTAAAGTATTGTCGCCTTTGTCGCTGTGCGAAAAATATCTTAACCCACCCTTAAATACAATCACCATGCTTTTGCAAACCTGGCCCTGTTTCAAATAAAAAGCATACTTTTTTAAGCTTAGTGGCTTAAGCCTTTGCATAAATAAAAAAAGCTCCTCGTCGGTAAAATCAACCAGTGCGCGTAATGATTGGGTAATAACTTCGTACATGGTAAAACCTGCTGGCCGGTGGCTACTTTAGTGAAAACTACTATACCAAAGATACACGAATAATTGAAATGGACTATTGAATCTGGCCCCCCGGGGCGGAGCAACCTGTTTTGACAGGCACAACTCTAAATAATTGCCCATGAAAATCCTAAACGCGATTGCCCTCCCCGCCAGCCTTTAAATCCAGGGGCACCGCATAAATCTGTTGTTTCCAATTAATAAATTAAAAAAATTAAATAATATGTTAAATCAACATCATAATTCATCTTTAATAGTATTTATAATACATATTATTGAAATATGCATTTTATCAATTAAGCATAGCCATAATATACTAAGGCCAAACTCTTGTTTTCATACTATATAATTAAGGCTAAAATATCCGGCCCAGCTTCAAAATGTGGAAAAAAACCACTGTAAAGGCACTATTTTTCGACTTTAAAAATTTTTAATTAAAAAAAAACCTTATAGCTTAGCTTTAATTAAAAACAATAGACCTCATAATTTAAAAGGAGTAATTAAATGAAAAAATTTACTGAAGTAAAGGAGCTTGTAGCTTCTTTAGAGGCTGACGCCGACAAATTCTACAACAAAGGAAACAGCGCTGCCGGAACCCGTGTTCGCAAAGGTATGCAAGATCTTAAAAACCTGGCACAGGCTATCCGCCTTGAGGTTCAGGAGGCGAAAAACAAAGAAAGCTAAGGAAGATTTTTTGATCAATCTTATTCCCCTGATAAAAACCCGGTTACAATCAATAACCGGGTTTTTTATTTAAAAAAGAAAAGTAAATCCGCCGCCTTTTGATGGCTTGCTCATCTCCTCAAACTTTGCTATATCTTTGCCAAGCAACAATGCATATTCGCTATTCATAAAATCACGAAAGACCTCAACATCCTCTTGCTCACGGGTATCAACCAGGGCCTGAGTATAAGCCGCCTTGTTTTCGCTTTGCACTATCGCCAAAGGCAAATTATAATAAGCCTGTATGTAATTCATTAACAAACGCGAGGTACGCCCGTTGCCATCATAATAAGGATGGATGCTGACCAGGTTAAAATGGGCATCAAAAGAAAGATTTAATTGCTCTTGAACAGATAGAGGTTTACCCATCTCATCATTTAGTTTTGTCACCAAATCGCCGGTTAATCTTTCCACCTTATCAAAATTCGGGAAATAAGAAACCCCGGCGGTAACGTTATCTTTACGAAAAGCACCTGTAGCCGAATCCACCGTACCTAACATGGTATTATAAACTTTTCCGGTGCTTTTCATTACCAGCGCATTCACTTGCTGCAAAAGGCTTACCGAAAGTTTATTTTTTGCTTTGGCGTTTTGTATAGTAAACAAAAGGGCGGCATGATGATCGGTTACCATAAGGCTTTCCTGTAAAGGTTTACCATTAGGTGTGCGGCCTTCATTAATAAGTACCTGTGTTTCTATCTCGGTAAGGGTTGATCCTTCAATCCGGGTAGAATGATGGTCAATAGCGATCAGGTTAAACTTGTCATGGTCTATCACTTCGGCTATGCCGAGGTCGTTATATTTTGCTATGAGTTTAACACAATCCATTTTATGGATACTAAAATAGGTATAAATTGTTATTTACAATATCCCAACAAAAAAGCCACATCAAAACTGACGTGGCTTTTTTGCTAAATTAGTTTAGCTATTTTAAGCTAAACTTTTCGTTTCCTTAATTATGGCTTCTGCCGTTGCACTGCCAACCTGCACAAGCGGTAATCTTACCGTATCGCCGCAAATACCCAATTGCTTCAAGGCTGTTTTTACACCGGCTGGGCTGCCATCGGCAAACATCAGGTGGGTAAATTCAATCAGGCTGTAATGGGCTTTGTGAGCACCTTTGTAATCGTTATTAAGCAGCAGGCGCACCATATCTGACAGCTGGCGGGGCAGGGCATTACCAATTACAGATATTACACCCACAGCGCCTAAAGCCATCATAGGCAAAGTAACCGGATCATCGCCCGATATGAATAAGAACTCTTCAGGCTTATCCCTCATCAGTTGGTTAAACAAATCAAAATTACCGGATGCTTCCTTAATGCCGATTATATTTTTAAAATCGTTTGCCAGGCGCACGGTTGTAGCGGCGCTAATGGTGCTGCCAGTACGGCTGGGTACGTTATACAAAATAATGGGCAGCTGCGTATTCTGCGCTATCGCCTTATAATGCTGGTAAATACCCTCTTGCGTTGGTTTATTATAATGCGGGCTCGATGACAAAATAGCATCGTAACCGGCTGTGTTAAATGATTTTATTTGCTCAACAACTTCGTGTGTATTGTTGCCGCCAATACCGGCAACTAAACCCACGCGCTTATTTACTGCTTCGGCGGTAAAGGCCCAAACCTGCTTTCGCTCAGCCTCGCTCAATGTGGCACTTTCGCCGGTTGTACCTAATGATACCAGGTATTCCACCCCGCCATCAATCAAATGTTCAATCAGGTTGCTCAACCCGTCGTAGTCAACTTGACCATCCGCCTGAAAAGGGGTCACCATGGCTACCCCCGTTCCGTAAAATATATTCATGAGTTAAATTAAAGGATGCTAATATAAGGGGAAAGTATCAAGTAGTGAGTATCTTTTTTTTAGTATCAAGTAGTAAGTATCAAGTAGCAAGATATGATTGGGGTTTAGCACTAATACAATCTGCAAATAAATGCAGCTGTCTTGATACTTGATACTTACTACTTGATACCTTACTAACTACTTGACACTAAAGAGATATCCCCACCCTTAACGCATTCCTGATGTTACTGCCCGTATTGTAGCTGCGGCCGTACATTACGCGTACTAAGCCGCGCTGTATGCCAAAACCCAGTTCGGTATAGTTTTTAAGCGCCGGGGTTGATAGGTAGTTAATGTTGATGATCTCCTGCAACTTCAGGTTTCTTAAAATGGGAATCTTGTTGGTTATAAAACCCGAAAAGTTGTGTTCCAGGTGGCCTTCCAGGTATTTATCGGCTGTGCTGAAGGTGTAATAATCTAACAGCAAAAAACGGTTGAACGATGGTTTGTACACGTGGGTTTGGTCGCCGTCAAAGTGTTTATAATCGGGGAAGTATATTTTGCCTGCGTTGATAAACTTACCGGCGCCAATAAAAAACGAGGTTTGGCCGTAAAATCCAAGGTCGATATCCGATTTAGAAATATCAGCGCTTAGCTGGTCGTAATCCACATCGCTACCCAGTACACCGCTTATGCCTTTGGTATAGTTAATGCCGATGGTTGGATACTTTGAAGGCAGGTACCTGCGGCCAAATGGGTAGGTTTCATACCTATTACTAAAATCGTAGCTGGTGCGGGCGCTTATTTTAAAAGACTGGTTTTCGGAAAACAACGGCACATCCTGTGCTGGCAACAGCGGGTTATTTGAAGTAAACTGCCTGTTATTTTTATTAAAAAAGCTGTAATCGGTTGTGTTGGGCAACCATTTACGATTGGCCCATTCCACATAGGCACTGGCCTGCCAGCCGCCGCTGATCCGGCCGGCAAATGATGCCGATGCAAATTGTTTTTGGTAAAGTTTCTGGAAATTCTCCCGCCTGAAAAGCGTATAAACCGAATTTACAAATGCTGATACCGGCTGCAGGTTATTAAGATCGGTAACGTCCGATCCCGCGTTAAAACTCAGCGTCATCCGTTTTACCGGGAGCGAAACACCGGCAACGCCGCCAAACAAGTGATTGCCAAAACCATAACGTACCCTGGCGTTTACGGCTATAAAGCGGTTATCAACCGTATCAATCATCTTGGTAAACCCTACCCCGTAGTTAATAGCCAAACCTTCAACAGTATTATATAGCACCGAGTTGAGGACGCTGCTGTAATGAAAAGATTCTTTTTTGTAACGGTTGCGGGTATCAATACCTGTGAGCAGCAGATTGCTTAATTTAAAGGTATTATTAGCCTTATCCAACGAATCAAGATATGGTTTTGATTCCCGTTTAATGGCCAGTTTTCCCTTAACTTCGTAATCTTTCTTTTCTTCGTCGGTAAGTGGGATAGGCCGCTCCTGTGCCCAGTAAACCGAGTCTTTATCGTGGCCTTTGGTAATGTTAATGCGTTCGGCAAAATCTTTTTTGTTAAGCACCGGGGCCAGGTTGTAATTTTTATATACGCTTATAAAATATCCGCCCAGTTTAAAACCAAACACACCGCCTGTAAACTCAAACTTAATGGTGGCGGGCATCCAGATCCCGGCATCAACCGGATAAAACTGCTGGCTTATCTTCAGCGTGTCTACATAATTAATGTTGGATTTTTTGGTGATAAAAAGCTGTAGAGAGGCAATACGCCAGCTATCGTCTAAAATATAAATATATCCTTCAAAACAGGGGTCGTAACCACGCTTGGGTGTTACCTGTATTTTGTTGATAGTTTCGCCGTTTTCGATGGTCGCCCCAATAAGTTTATAGTTATAATAAAACAGGGCATTTTCGGCAATTGGCGATACCAGCGGGCGGTTGCTCAAACGTTTCCAGCTTTCAAAATTCTGGTAAAAGTTTACCAGCATATCTGATGCCCGGTTAAAGCTGAAGGCACGGTTATAGCCCGATACCTTTGAGGATACCTGCACCTCGTGCACCAGGTCGGGCTGCATAAAGCTATATTTCGATTCGGATTCCGACAGGTAAACAATACCTGTGCGGCTGGAATCGAGCCCGGCCTCGCTGGTGGCTTTTTGCACATCAAAACCCATAAATTTTTTAGGAGCCGCCAGTAATTTTTGCAAACCCTTGATATAAATATCGCAGGTATAAGCTTTCACCTCGTTTAAATAGGTTTTACGCTTTTTGATGGCTTTACGGATAATGGCGTAGGCGGGGTCTTCGCCACCCGCGTGTATGGTAATATCTTTCAGCTGGTATGTTTCTGTTTTCAGGCTGATGTTGATAACCTGGTTTTGGGCGAGCGTTAATTGTTTGATTTGCTGCCCATACCCCACTGCTTTAAACTGCAGCTCATAATTACCGGGTGCTAATTGCAGGGAATATATACCCTCGCTATTAGCCGAAACCCCTTTGGTAGTGTTTTTTACATATACGGAAGCAAACGGAATTGGATGGTTGCCCTCATCGGTAATTTTACCACTAATAGCAAACTGTTGTGAAAAGGCAGCTATACTGAAACTAAACAGCAGGAGCAATAGTGTGGTAAACTTCATTTAGGCAGTATTTACACTAAGATGTAGCTTATTTACCAAATGTTACAACAGTTAATTGTTAAATTGTGTGAAATATGAATGGCATATATTAACAAGTCTTAACTCAGGATGCCTCTTTTGAGGGTTTTGTATCCTTAGCGCCTAACGAAGTATGCACTTTGTTTTTAAGGTTCCAGTCGTTAATATCAGCTAACCCCGGTTTGGTTTGATAGTGACTGTTGTGTTTAGGACATCTAACTATAAACAGCCCTTTCTGTTGCTCAACCACGGGCCTTTCGCCGCAATCTTTACAAGGCTCAACAAAAATACTGCCCTGAATTTGTGTAAAACCTTTCATATCCTGATGTTTTAAAAGCGTATAACTGCACAACCAGAGGCGGGCATTATTTAAACTTACGTAAATATTGCTGTTCGGGTTTTTACTTATTCAAAAAAAGCATTTAAAGTCATTATTGTATCACCCCAGGAATATTTTTAATTTTCTACTTAAAAAAATTAAAAACTAGGAAATCAAATCCAATAATTCCTGGTCGCCGATGATTGGAATATTTAGCTTTTGGGCTTTTTCGAGCTTGGCAGGCCCCATGTTATCGCCGGCAACAAGATAATTTAGCTTTGCCGAAATACTGCTCAAAATTTTGCCGCCATTTTGTTCAATGATATCTTTTAGCTCATCGCGCGAAAACTTTTCAAACACGCCCGAAATGATAAAGCTTTGGCCAGCCAATTTTTCGCTGGCCAGGGTCACTTCTTTTTCAACAGCTACAAATTGTAGTCCGGCGGCTTTCAATTTCTCTATCTCCTGCTTATGTTTTTCATCGCTAAAGTATTCGGCAATGCTCTGGGCAATCCGGCCGCCAATTTCATCGGCGGCGGTAAGTTCCTCTTCGGTGGCAGCTATCAGTTTATCAATGGTTTTAAAATGGAAGGCGAGTTTCCTGGCTACAGTTTCGCCAACGTACCTAATCCCCAATCCAAACAGTACTTTTTCAAATGGCATCTGTTTTGATTTTTCAATGCCATCCAACATATTGCTGATAGATTTTTCGCCAAAGCGCCCCATCTGCTTTAATTCTGCCGCATGGGTATGCAAATCATAAATATCGCTGATGTGGTTGATAAACCCACGCGAGTGCAGTGTTTCGATGGTCTCGTCGCCCAGGCCATCAATATTCATAGCTTTCCGGCCTATAAAATGCTGCATTTTACCCACAATTTGCGGCGGGCAGCCTTCGTCATTAGGGCAGTACCACGCGGCTTCGCCTTCGGTGCGCAGTAAGGGCGTGTCACATGCCGGGCAATGGGTTATGTATGCTATAGGTTTGGCATCGGGCTTTCGCTTATCCAAATTAACGCTAATGATCTTGGGGATAATCTCCCCTCCTTTTTCAACAAATACGGTATCGTGCTCGTGCAATTTAAGGCGCTCGGTAATTTCATCGGCATTGTGCAGGGTGGCGCGTTTTACGGTTGTGCCCGCCAGCAACACCGGTTTTAAATTGGCAACCGGAGTAACGGCACCTGTGCGACCTACCTGGTAAGTTACCTGCAATAATTCAGTTTCTACCCGCTCGGCTTTAAATTTATAGGATATAGCCCAGCGCGGCGATTTGGATGTAAAGCCCAGCTCCTGCTGCTGCGAGTAGTTGTTAACTTTTATAACAATGCCATCGATATCATAGCTCAGGTTAAACCGCTCTTTATCCCAGTGGCTTATAAATTCCAGTACACCGCTAATATCGCTGCAAAGCCTGCTATGGTTATCTACATGAAAGCCCCAGCTTTTAACAGCTTCCAGGCTTTCCCAATGGGTTTTAAATAACGTTTTTTCGGTATATAAACCATACAGGAAACAATCCAGCGGCCGCCTGGCCACCTCTGCCGAATCCTGTAGTTTCATAGTCCCCGATGCAAAATTACGGGGGTTGGCGTAGGTCATTTCGCCGTTATCTGTACGCTCCTTATTCAAACGTTCAAAAGCTTTCAGGTGCATAAATACCTCGCCCCGAATCTCGAACAGGTCGGGATATTCACCAGATGTCAGTTTTTTTGGTATGCTGTGTATGGTGCGTACATTGGTGGTTACTTCATCGCCTTGTGTACCGTCGCCCCGGGTTACTGCGCGTACCAATTTGCCGTTTTCGTAGGTTAAGCTCATGCTCAGGCCGTCAAACTTAAGTTCACAAACGTATTCAAAACTATCGCCAATAGCTTTGCGGATGCGCTGGTCGAAATCCAGCAATTCCTGTTCATTGTAGGTATTACCTAACGATAGCATTGGCCAGCGGTGCCTTACCGTTACAAACTCTTTGGTGACCTCGCCGCCAACCTTTTGCGTAGGCGAATCGGGATCTAAAAATTCAGGGAACTCCTTTTCCAGTTTGTTTAACTCTTCCAGCTTTTTATCAAAATCAAAATCGCTGATGGTAGGCATAGCCAGCACATAATAATTGTAATTGTGCTGCTTCAATTCGGCGCTGATGGCCTGGATCTGGTTTTTAGCTTCGGCGGGTGACATGGTACGAAGGTAATAAATTGGTTCATTAGTTCATTGGTTCATTGGTTCATTGGTTCATTGGTTCATTGGTTCATTGGTTCATTGGTTCATTGGTTCATTGGTTCATTGGTTCATTGGTTCATTGGTTCATTGGTTCATTGGTTCATTGGTTCATTGGTTCATT
>Ga0307515_10001234_pt1 | contig 58333 bp, 72 predicted proteins | sample 17_EM_MG_FD_194513 | JGI IMG/M metagenome (GOLD analysis project Ga0307515, IMG submission 194513) | Populus trichocarpa ectomycorrhiza microbial communities from riparian zone in the Pacific Northwest, United States - 17_EM | ecosystem: Host-associated > Plants > Roots > Unclassified | place...
AAACTCATAGAATTAAAAGGGCAGGACATTTGGGATCTGAGTTTAAGTGGTAGGTACTTGCCACAATCAGCCACTCAGCCACAGAATTACGACCAATCAGAATCGAAAAAGACACATGTCGTGTCCTTATATGAATAAATGAGCCAGGTGTTTTTCGGATACCCAAGCTTTACCGCCACTCAGCTCTCTCTAATCTGCTTCCCGTCGTCCATTGTTGCGACGTTGCGTTGTCTGTATCGTGTCGTTTCGGAGAACAAGATAAAAACTAATGATTTTAAAAATGAACCTGAAAACCGGACCTCAAGAGTAGTTATTTATACCATTTAAAATGGCCTGCAAAACGGCCCTCCCCCAGGAGCAAGCGTATAACTCCGCCATAATCATGCATGATCGTACAAACCAATGATCGTGCAAACTAATGATCGTGTAAACTTGATCGTGCAAACCCATGACCGTGCAAACCACAACGCATTCCAGAGTCGCGGCAAAAAAAGGGCTCGAAATATGGGCACAAGGACCCGTTTTATAATGCCAAGTATCGCAAATGGGTTCGATTTTGCCAGGAAATTGCTTGGTAGAGTACTTACATACCATCAAACTCAAATTCAGCTGTGATGTCACAAACCCTTTTCAACCCCTGTCACATCTCTCTTATGTACAGTACCTTCACGAACTCAACTCACTAACGACTGGACAAACTAAGTACTTATAACCACAATGTCGAACGCTAGTACTCCCCTTCCTCCGAGTTCTCCTTGCGATCGCCACTAACACCCCACAGCCCAATGCCTCCTCGTCCGCCGCAGTATACGCCTCTCTCCCTTTCTACGAATCCCCTCACTAACACCCCAGGCTCTCTCCAAACGCAAATCGCCCCGCTCCGCCTCCTTGACTGCCGGGAAGAAACCAAAGCCGCTTCCCCGCCATGGCTAAAACGCAAAGTCCGTTGCTCTTTCCCTTTCCGGGGACTCACTAACACCCTCTCGAGCCTCCAAACCCTCACCTGGGAAAGCAATCCACTCCTCCCTTCCCCTCGACATGGATGATCCCTCCACGATCACCTTCCTGATGAAGACCCGCTCCGGCGAAGCTACCTCTACCACCTAACCAAGAAGGGCTACTCCCTCCTCGAGAAGATGAACAAGCAAAACGATGCATGTGACCAGGACCTTCACAAGTTATACATCAACAACGACTTCACCGGGTACGGCCTAGTGGAAGTCCTCGAGAACGCAATCGAAGCGTGGGAGAAGGAATGGGCGAAGAAGACGCGGAAGGCGGAGTCATTATGGTCGTGCGCCGAGGCGATAGCAGTGTGGATCAACGACGGCAATATCAGGTGGCATATGATTGACGATGGGGATCGGCTTGCCACGTTGTGCATGTTGCTCGCGGCGTTGTTTGTGGAGACATTCAGGGCGTTGTGGAAGGATAAGTTGATTGCGCCTGAGTCGCCGATAAAGAATATTGGGATGATCGCCTGATTGGTGGCGTTGGGGAATGATGATAATTCCATCTCGGATTATTCGTACATCTACAGGATTGTTGGAATGTGTAAGAAGGGTGGGGTGGAGGTAAGACTGAGGTATGATGATATTGAGATGGAGGGGAGGATTGAGGAGTTTTTAACGAAGGAAGAGGCGGTGTATAACGTTGATGATGAGGAGTGGAGGGATGAGGATGAAGATGAAGATGAGATCTTAAAGAGGTATGATGCGGTGGTATGTTATTGATCCGCGATTGGCTTGGTTTCTATACTGACACACGCAGCGCGATGACTACGACGAGTACCTTTCCACCGGCAAGCTGGGCGGGCATGAATATGATATTACGAAAATGAGCAAGGCTGAGAGGCATGCAGCGTCCCTCGGTGGTGGTGGGTTGATGTTTGATAGTGATGACGGGGAATTCGAGTTCGTTTGATCACTGGGGATGTCAAAGAAGAGGGCCAGGGCCGAGGGGTAATGTACGGACCGCCGAAATGTGAAAGCATCCGTAGAAAGTTGTTGCAGGTTGTAAGTACTATATCGTCGAGTTAATAGAAATTTGGAGTTTACAACACACATGATATCAATGAGGTTGCTCGGCCACTTTCTCGGTATCCTCACCCACATTGGCTATGATTTTCTCTAATGGATGCATTAATACGATAGAAAGAATGGCTCCGCGCTAGCATGCGTAAGCCAGGCTCACACAAAGAAAACCCGTGGCATAGTCACTTCGCCACAGTTTCAATACACTACTTTATTGTCGAGTGCCTAATTATCGAGTCTTTATGTTACAGCACGAAGGAGGGATTGAGCGAGGCCAGTGATGATTTACCCCTCACCACCACACAATCAGAGGGAAAAAAACCAATACCCCCTCGCTTGCTCTCTTCAAAGCCTTGTATTCCATGAAGAGGGATATCGGGGACTGAAGCATACATGATCTCTACAACTCTAGTATGAGATCTTGAGCCCTCAATCTTTAAGAATACTTCCCAGCTAATGCGTTCTTCTCCAAGGTCTTTGTACAATGACTTTTTCTAATGTTGGGAGTTTCCTTGTAGTACCTAGCAATAGGACACGGCCTCCATAATTCCGCACGCCAGAACCCTATTTATGTTACCCATCTGGTGAAGGAAATAGTAAAAGGTAAATGAGAAGCACCTCTATAGCTCCTGCTTTATCAATTATTAGTATGATAGGAAATGATTAAGGCAAATGGTCAAGACTGACTTAATACTATCTAAAGATAGCGTTAAGGAGAACCCGCATCTTGTGACCAAAGTCAACTACCACTACACGAGGCGAGGCAGGTAATCTTAAGGTACTGTTCCTCAATCATAATTTCCAGGGGAAATCCAAGGTAGTGTTTATAAGCAGTCAGGTCATGTAGATGTCTGTGATTTGCTGTCGTTTAGAGGTCTACCTTGTCTATTGCAAAAAGCCTGTAGACCTATAGATATCCGCTGCCCCGTCGCAGACTGAGTTGTCGCTTACAGCTAGAGTCAGAGTTCAGGCGCATTGTGTTTGGTGCGGTAACTTAGACACAATTTTTGACAGTTAGACCGATGTATGCGCAAAAGTACGGGAAAGTTGGAGAATAAGTGGAAGAACGACGATGACGACGACAAGGAGGAGGAGGAGGAGGAGGAGGAGGAGGCATCAAGCACTATATGCAAAGAGTGATGGAAGATGTGGCGGAGAAGGTTAATGCTGTGATTCCTATTAAACATCTAGTTAGACTACAACCAGGCAAATCCTATGATACGAATTATCATGCATGCCCGATATGAATCTTTGTCAGATGCCATTATTTTGCTAGCGCTTAACCGTGTCGTATTTAAATCTGGCGTTCATCGTCTGTAGACGGCTTTTGGTCGTCGGCGTTTAGCTGGCGATCCTACTGGGGTAACGTGGCTACGACTCATTCACCCCAGTCGCTTCCGGGTTTGGTACTTATGTACGAAATGGAGCCGCATCACCTTTGGTGCGAGATAACCTCTATCCTGAGTCTCCCAGCTTCTCTCTATATATCCACCTCAACACACATCTTGCTCTTTATCAGATTCTATTTTTATCGGCACCAGGGCAGTTAAACGCTGTAAACGAATCGGAGATATTGTTGACACGCCGCTGCTAAGCGCCTGCAGAGTGCAAATCTGCAACGAATCAAGACTTGATTGGAAGAAATGTCGCCTCATCATCCAGTAACGAGATCCCTGGCAGCGGGGTTGACAGATAAGAGCGACTTCCCGCAGCTCACGAGCATCATACCAAACACAAAGAGCGTTCTCTCCGACTTCGCTTCGACTACATCGACAATGAGTCCAGAGGGCGAGATACTACCTGGCGCATCCATTGCCGCCGTATACTTAAACAGTGGCATTCGCGTTTATTTCCAGGATGTGGATGGTTACGTCCGCGAGTCTCGCCGGGAAGGTGACAGTTGGCGCGGCGGTGGCTTTAAGGATATCGTATTCCGGGCTAAACTAGGCACTCCACTGGCAGCCACTAGCTTGTCTGATAGTAGAGTGAGCCCTCTATCCTCACTTCCCGTACCTAACTTCATATACCAACTCATTCTATGAGCAGGTTCGTGTCTATTACCTCGACCGCAGTGGAAACCTCCAAGAATACTGTTGGGACGGCGGAGATTGGTACAACGGCGCGTTTGGTGCTGCTCCAAAGCCAATACACAACCCCGATACCCGGCTTGTAGCCACTAGCTACCACGGTGAGGGCGTCCACATCCGCGTTTACTACCAGGCGGTTATCGGCACAATCCAAGAGCACTGCTTCGACCATAACGTCGGTTGGTTCACGGGGGCATCTTTCCCCGTCGGTCTACAAGGAGCAAATATTGCCGCTGTGACAGGTCCTTTGCGAGTTATCTTCCAGAACCCCAAAGGTTGGATTTACGAGTACATAAGCGACAAGGGATGGAAAGGGGGGAAACTTACCATCGAAGCACCGCATCAGACACCGCTCGCGGCTGTGTCGTGGAAAAGCCCCCGTGGCTACCAAATTCGTCTAGACTACCGCAGTTTCTCGAACGACGTTGCTGAGGCGATGTTCGCGGACGGTGAATGGAAAGCGGGTATAGAGCGGATAGCGCCATGTATGATAAATAGTCAGCTCGCGGTAACAATGGTTCCGAATGGTGCGAGCAAGTCTAGCAGAATTTATTCCCAGCTGGATATGAGACAGTTACAAGAGCATTCATGGCTGGCTGCTGGAGGATGGGCGGTAGGCAATGTGATTCCAACTGGAACGACGCAGTGAATGTGGACGGAATATTGATTTAGTTTATAATTAGACGCGCGGAATGCACTATAGAATTGAAACGTCTTGAGGGTATTTGACACCCGCCGAGCTACAGTTTCCTTGATCATATAGAAAAACTAATAACCACTCACCGTACCCGCTTGCAATTCAGATTCTACGGAGTCCCTCTGGTCTGCTGTAGTCTGTCAGTGTGCAGAACATACCCCCCTGAGCGTATGGACGCACGTCACTTCGATTGCTACGAAATACCAAAGGCTTGCACCACAATAAATATGGGGCGGTTGCCCACAATCAACTGGAGAACAATATAGTTTCGAATGTCGAGAACAATCTATTCCGGGGAAATCACAATATTTGGTATTTCCTCGTACGGAAATGATAGAACAGAATAGTATTTTATTACCTGATTGGGTAGAGCAGGCTCAATTCGAGAAGACCAAGCTATCCAACCCCCAAACCCAAGCTACTACCACAGTCGAATACTTTTCTGTGTCTACGTCTGCGAGGATATGCCATCGGTAACTTATCACCTACGCTCCATGGCTATTTTTTTCCATGGCCGTATTTTCTATTTAGACGGTTTAAAAAACTCAAGAAGTGTTCACCAATCACCAAAGCGTTCCATTTTGGTCTCTGTGACTATTTGCAAGGGACCCAGAACCACAGATATCATGTGTTCTGTCCTATTAACCGTACTCGTTCTTGAACCGGCGAGGAAATTTTGCGATATTTTTAGCCCATTTGCGAACTGGATAACGATCAAACCGACACCTCGACACACCACCTCACCGTTAGCTTTTGCCAAGCCGTGAGTCGTTGGCCAACCAAAAGCCGCCCCGTTTATCCTTTACGGCTTCACGATGCCAAGAGGAGGGCGCCCTTCGAGGACCGCAGCACCCAGTGCGGGTCCATCTACTCCCATTACGACTTCCTCCCGCTTTAGTTTATTGCAGGAGATGATGAACGAGGATAATGCTTGGGAATCAAGATCTGATGGCTCTGGTTCCGGCTATTCCGAATACAACGGTTACCGAGACAGCAATGATGATACGGTCACGTCCACGATGCTCGCCTCACTTTTGGGAGAAGAGCCACGATCAAAGAAGAAGGGGAAAGGCAAGAAGCCGGCACCCAAGAAGAAGAGTTCGGGGGGCTCTAAAACCCCACAACAACAACAACGAACAGCATCTGAGAAGGTTTCTACCAACGAGGATCAACAGGAAGATTTGCCAATAGAAATAGTTGAGGAATTGGTCGGCAAGGCCTTTATCTCAGGTATGGAAGGGCATTTTGCAAAACTCTACACGAAAATCGACAACCTGAAGACGGAAGTGTCGACGCTCAAGACAACTGTAGCGAGCCTTGTGGAGGAAAATAAAAAGATGGGTGAAGTTAGGGGGAATGCGCCAGACCCGGAATTGCAGCCACCAGCGACACCATGCACACCAAAAAAGGATCTTACGATCAGGCCACGGCCAGTACTGCCAGCACCAAGGAAGCGGGTAGGAATGCCATTGGCACGAGAAGTAACAACTCGAAATTGGGCAAAGCAGGTCGAAGAAGACAACGCGACGCTTATGGTAATCAATGAATCGGAAGCGGAACCAGGGCGACCGGGTAAAGCACCGAGATTAACATCCCCACCACCCAGCTTATTGCATTCTTGACATGCTGGAGCTTCGGCGACGGAAATCGGGAGGGAGGATGATAGGGGAGAAAATGAAAAGGGAGGAAGCCGACAGAACGCATGGAATCCCAGAAAACGAAATGGCAGAGGGAGGTCGAGAGGATCATGTGATGGAGTGACCGAACTCAGAAATACGATAACGTGGAGGAAGGAGGACAATGATAGGGGTGAAAGACGACCTGGAGGGAGGGGAGGACAACAAAAGAGGAGGGAGTCGGAAGCCCTGGGAATGAAAAATGAAGATGAGCGACCGCGACGAAGTCGGGTCGTTACAAAATATGATGATGACCGTGGAATCACTGAGATATATGATTGCCGTGGTGGAAGATATGAAAGTTGGCGACCCCGTAAGGGTTAGCCGAGCAGGGCTTAGAAATGGAGGAGAGTCGGAAGAGTTGCAGTTTAGATCGCACCTATATGGTTTGAAGATCCTGCAGGGCAAAAATGTATTTTACGATTCTCTTTTGTTTCAGTTTGCTTTTAATTTTTTAGTGCGCTTCTTATGGGGGTGGGCTCTTTAGGGAGTAGCAGGAAGTGGGAGGGACGACTTTGCCTAGGAGAGAGATTGGGAGTTTCAATGGCCTTGTGCCATCCTGGTTGAAGACCGAGGAAGTTCCGGGGATGGGGTTAAAATGCCATGACCACCAGTGGTCGGCCGGCTTATGGTAACTTAGCTGGGCACCCCGTCTGACAGGGTGAATGCAAAATGATTACAAACAAACAAACAAACTGGATAACGATCGTGAACAGGGAATGTTTGCGAATTAGCCCAAGAAAATGAACTTCATTAAAACATGCGCTCCATCACATGTACTAGCACTCATATTTATATCACCTCATCCCAACTGTCAGTTTCTTCAACAGCTTATGCTTCAGTCTCCTCTCACAGTACTTCCTGGTACTAGAATGTCTTCGCACAGTCCGCGTGCCCTATCATAACTGTGAACATGCTTCAGTGTCTACCACCGGACAAGCTCTATAAGTAGTCTAAAGATACAATAACATTAAATCGTAATCATTCGAGTTCTTGTAGTAGGATACAGAGAAATTCAGGCTGCTTCCGCTACACACTGTTGGTGATATTCTGGCGTTGCTGAAACCCTAATGAGCATATAGACTAGTGGGTTGCATAATTTCATCGCAGTATTAACAAGAAATCTTGCGAGGGTGCATATTGTTCTTCCATTCGCGAACAGGCACAAGTTCGCAAACCGGACAATGAAATTCGTAAACGGGTACAGGTCGCGTATGGAGCGGAACATATGCATACGAGTAAAATTAGAGTGCAAATTTAAACTAGACTTTCGAGTTCATGTACACTCTGGCGCGTATAGTTCACTCCTCATTCCGTCGCATGTTGGGAGGGTCCTCAAACTGTAAAAGTGAAACTAGGCCCTCAGCAAGAAAGAGAAACTGTGATATTGAATTTCAGAACAGAGATAACCTTAACATCGATAACCAAAAAAAAGTGGATTTAGGTACTAAGATCACAACTGCAGTACATGTGCAATGATGCCAAAAAGCAAATATCCTGCCTGAATCGAGAGCTTCATTCAAGTTGAGCTTCACCGAATTTCATCTTCTCAGCCAACAAACTTCATCACTTCATCGCTATGCCGATCCACTGTCGATAACCGCTAGCGTATCTGGCCATATTGCACTTGCCCATCTCACCGGCAAAGAAGGCTATTCCTTCCTCTAAAATGTGTCTGGCTGCCCAGGGGAAATTCAGCGCCTGGTGGATGAAGTGATAGTGCTCAAATCTCGGGGTGGTTGTCTCAGCGGCAGCTGATTCTGGCTTCCATAAGTCTTAAGTCTCTGGGGTGCCCGCCATAGCCATATTTCGGGCTGCTGATGAGATTCCTCTGCAGGTGCAACCAAAAGACTTAGGACTAGGTCATTGCGAAGATACGTTAAACCAACATCGGGAGCTCATCAGAAAATTCAAAGCGGTGAATGGAAAGAATATCCGCAGCATTGGGAAGCGTCTACAATGGCCGTTCAGCAAAGACGAAGAGAAGGAACTTTTGAGTCGATTAGGGAGACACACAGCGACGTATAAGTTGGTGCTGGAGGCTGATACACTGTAAGTGATCTTGCCACCTGAAAGGCACTAATCGTCATGCTCTGCAATAGTCGATCACCATCCGCTGTTCACTTTGTTCAACTACACTTAGATATTTACTTCTATACTACAGCGTGACGAGGTTGTAAGAATGGAATCCGGGTGCTTACCACTCCGTGCTTCTTGGTGAGTATAAAATAATAGGTGATCAGCGCTTCTAGCTAGCTTGAGCCGAATTATCCTAACCCGAGAGCTTTGCGCATCGACGGATTCATGGAATTTTACAGTACTTTATATATTTTGCAATTGTATAAGGCTGCTAGGTGCTGCCCAGCCCTTTTTCTCTGACATGCAAATGACTAAATAATAGGAGCGTATTTACCTACATTAGTACTATTGAACGCGTGCGGACTTCCCACTGGTTGAAGTTTAATTATGCACTTTAGCTCAAGAGGCTGAAACCCCATATCTCTCGCAATGGTGAAACTCTAGGTCTTTTGCGGGCCCGTAGATTATAAGTACCATGGGGCGGGAATAAGCTAGCGCTCTCGCTTGGTCATAGAGAAGATCCGATGCATCCTGGAAGAAATCTGGAGTGCCTTCTATTTGGTACACACTTAGGTTGGGCCCCAGTTAACGACCTTCACTCCCGGGATACCCCCTGTACCAAACGATATGGTTGGAACGACTACACTCAAATTTCAGTAACATCGGCCTTCAATTCCTCTCATCTAAAGCCCGGGTTGCGGAGCCATCTAATTCCGACTCCTGAGGATAAACCTGGAAATTGTGTTACCGTCGTTGCTTCTTCCAGTTATTTCGTCAAAGCTGCGGGCCAGGTATTGGATGTCCACTTGTATTAACGGATTAACGGCCTAGCACAGGCACACGTGTGTTAGTGTTACTATGGAATATGTATCAAACATTCCGTAAATGTGCATCCGGAGTGTGTTCGCATAGGTACCTAGGTAATTCGCCTACCAGTTGTTGTACTATACATACCTACCTCAATATCGTATGCGTCGCACTAAGTAAGCGTGGATTAGGTACTTAAGTAGTTTAATGTAAGGGCTTATGCTTATTCACCATTTTCTAGGATGACAATATGCACATTGTAGAGTGCTGCGATCCTTCTCTCACGCTGGATCAATCAGCTAATTGGGGTATGTAGAGTACCTGTTCAACCTGTGTTTTAGCACTACCGTAAAGAAGAGAAAAGTGTGACAAACACCAAGTATAAGCTAGTATTTATCAAAATCAACCTAGAAGATGCCTTTGGAGTTTGGTAATCTCCCACAATAGTACCAACCTGACAGTCGTATCCCTACGTTTCCAGTAGGATGATGGTACTGAGGAAAGATGCATGAAAACAATCTATTGCAGACGTAGTAACTACCAAGCACACAACTACATAAGTCGGCTCGATCCGCTAGTAAATGCCCCTCATACGCAGCGCGTGCTTCCTTCGCTCCTTACCATCGGCACGCAGTTCATACCAATTTGCGGTTACATTCGTTTTTTACAGTCTTTACAATGAAGAATATCTTTGCTGCTGCGGTCTTGATGGCCGCTTCATTAGTGTCTGCGCAATCGGGCGCTTATGAGCGGTGCGGTGGGATTGGGTTCACTGGTTGCAAGAGTTGTATCTCTGGATACCACTGCACTAAGTTCAATGACTGTGAGCTTCCCTTGGCGCACTTCAGGTTTGGAGATCTATGGTACTAATTGAAAGATAGACTACTCTCAATGCGTCCGTGAAGCTGACTCTCCCAATTATACCACCCCAACTTCTCATGTACCCACACCAACTCCTCATGTACCCACACCAACTCCTCATGTACCTACATCAACCAAGCCTGGCAGCGATAATCCCTTCGCCGGAAAGAAAATGTGGACAAACCCCGGTTACCAGTCCAAAATCAAAAACAATGCTATCCCGTCTTGCGTTGCGGCCGGTAAGACCGTGCTCGCCTCGGCGGCAGCAAAGGTTATGAATATTCCCACATTCATATGGCTGTAAACATCCCCTCTCCGGTAACTCTTGTAGAGACACAAAACTAACGGCAAATAACAGTGATACCCTCGCCAAGGTTCCTAGTCTCCGCACCAATCTCCAAAAAGTGAAGGAACTCGGTTCTACAGATGTCATCGTCCCCTTTATTTTATACAATCTTCCAAACCGCGACTGTGCCTCGGGAGCGTCGAACGGAGAGCTCTCCCTTGCCAATGGAGGTGCCAAGAAGTACAAAACCGAGTACATCGATCGAATCCGCGCTATTCTAAAGGACTTCCCCCACATCCCGGTGGCAATTATAGTCGAACCCGATGCGCTCGCAAACTTGGTTACCAACATGGATGTGCCTAAGTGCGCCGGTGCTGCTGAGGCCTACAAGTCTCTTAGCATCTATGCCATCCAGCAACTTGCCCTACCCAACGTTTCTTTGTACTTGGATGGTGGTCACGGAGGTTGGCTTGGATGGCCTGCAAACTTGCCACCTGCCGCTAAGCTGTACGCGCAGATCCGTAAGGATGCTGGTTCCCCGCCTCAGCTTAGAGGTTTGGCTACAAACGTCTCGAATTACAATGGATGGTCCCTTGCCACCTGCCCGGCATACACCTCGCCCAACCCTAACTGTGATGAGAAGCGATACATTGAGGCGATGTCGTCCGCACTAGCCAAACAAGGATGGGCCAATTCTCGTTATATCGTCGACCAGGGACGAAGCGGAAAGCAACCGACCGGTCAGATCAAGCAAGGTTAGTTTCCTCCGTCATTGACCGCATGCATTTCCTCCCATTTAGTGTGGGTATTCTTGGTGCAAATAGCTAACGGAGAAACCATAGGGGATTGGTGCAACGTTATTAGTAAGCTTTTCCCCATCCCCAAACCCAATATTCGAATTAGTTTACTAACCTATATTGCAGAAACTGGATTTGGAATTCGTCCGACCTCTAACACAGGCCACGCTTCAGTTGATGCTATTGTCTGGGCCAAGCCAGGAGGAGAATCTGATGGTACTTCCGACACTACTGCTGCGCGGTATGATACACACTGCGGTTTACCCGATGCGTTGAAGCCAGCACCCGAGGCTGGAAAGTGGTTCCAGGCATACTTCGAGCAGTTGCTCACCAATGCTTCGCCTTCATTTATGTAGTTTGGCTAAAAGATTGGGATAAATAGAATAATGCGGTGCATCATTGTATTTATATTTACACATATATAAAAGTTATCATGTATATGCATCCATCGTCCGGTCTGTGCTGTCATATGCATCGTTTTTGACACCCAGCATTCCCGGAAGCCTACCTGTGAAAGTTTAAACCCCTTAGCGCATACAATGTAAATCCCCCTTAAATGAACACCATGAGAATTTTCTGAAGTACCTACTATAAGTAAGGGATGATTCGACATGGACTGTCATGAATCGATTGGTATTGTTGCTTTGCCGGGGACAGTAGGCGATGTGCATTACTGATATATCCGTTCTATTCAGTATATATATTTACCATTTCTTTATCGTTCCATCGGTCTAGGTATTGGTTATTGATTTATTGTCAAAGGTGAGTGTATGAGTTGGTGCGAATCATAGCTTCGTGACGTCACTCACAGGTCGCTATATATAGCTTGTGCAGAGCTGCACCTTACTTACAACGAGCCCTGAACCCTAACTGAGGCGGGAACAGAAGAAAAACAAACTACAAACCAAATGTATGCAAGATTGGGGTGGTATCAGAGGGCCATTCAATCGAGAGCGTGCCTTCTCAAAACAGTTAGTTATTGATGCCACGCCAATGGACAATACATCATATCCCTCCTCTAATTCCTCAAGTAAAAACCCCCTAAAAACCCCTAAACTCCCTGCTTACTCCCCCCCAAATCTTCTCCGCCAGCCCCATATCCTCCACCCTTCACCGGTACCAGCTTGCACTTGCTCCCTGCCGCTTCCACCAAGGTCTTTAGATACATCACCTCCTCAAACAACACTGTCTTACCCCTAGTCCCATACACCACCCACGTCGGCGGGAATCCGTCTGCAACCTGCAGCACTGGAAACAACTTCTCCACACCCAGCTCTCTCGCCACCTCCCAGCATTCTCATCTTCCTGTAGGCGCCTACTAAACCCTCGTACACTTGCCAAAAATCTAGCTTCGTGCCGAACTGATGCAGAACAATGTCAATGCTGCGGCGTGTTCTTCCCACGCCACCTCAGCCACCCCTGCACTTGGTGACTCGAGCCATGCGTTGCACGAGCCGAGTCTTAAACTTTCCGCCATCGCTTTTGGAGCATAGTAATACGGCGTTAGGAATTTCCTAGCTTGCGCTGAAAGCAAGAGGATACCTCTAGACAGCGAATTGCAACGAGATATCGCCCGAAGAGTATCCGGCAGTGAAGAGGTTGCGGGTTGAGATTTTTGCATGCGGAAGCTAAGGGTTTAAGACGGTACGGATAAACGAGAAGAGGACCTGCAGGTCGGAGACGATGTCGAAGGCGGTGTGCGGGATTGAAAGGTGATAGGTGGTAATGAAAGCCCACCCGTTGGTGAGTGTGGAAGCTAGAAGGTTAGAAGGGAATGCGTATCGGTGGCCCCGGAGGAGGCCGCCGCCACGGAAATAGATGAGCGCAGGAAGTGTCCGGGGGGGAAGCGCTGGATGGGAGGTAGATCAAAATGCAAAGGGAGGTCGTCACTGGTGCTGTAGGTGAAGGTTTGGGGCTATGGTATGGACAGGGCGAGAGTCGAGCTGTGGGGCTTGTTATTTAGATGTCACATGCCAGGAATTTATTGAGCGAAATTATACATTTTGGCTGGGTCGCTTATCTAAGTGCAGGTCATTTGGGTTAGTGTGTTGAAAGTTAGGCGATTAAGTTATGTAAGTTGACAAAGTTGACCATTGACAAGTAAACTGGGATAAGAGATGGGTGGTGATTTCGCCTGCCATCCCCTACGAATTGTGTAACCGAGCGAGCTTGCGAGCGAGGCGAAAAAGTCTGGGCACGAGAGCAGTGCCTGTCCCTCTTCCTCTTCCTCTTCGCTTTCTACTTTTCTATCTGCTCACCGATCCGTCGGCATTAAAAGGCAGGGGTTAAATTATTTAAAACCCCCAGTTATATAAATTAATATTTCAGATATTGATTTAAGCAGTAGTGAAGCTCTTGTAGTTAGGATTTACTCACGCTACGTAACCTGGAAAATCTCCGGCATCGACTGTCAACTCACGTTGCCCAAAATGTTGCTTATTCGCTGTGGTAGATCGGTGATCTGGAATACACTTCCACAAAGAGCGGACTAGGGCTGAGAATATTCCCTCTAGTCCACTATCACATGCGATGGCTCCAGCCTTGCAATGTTAGCCTTACAGATTCAAGCGCGCATTAAACTCAGGGCGATGGACGATTCTCTTTGAGACACCTAACACATTATCGAACAAGGACTGCATAATAACATACCCCCGAAACTAGTTTCGAGTTAGAATAACGCGAGTATATTTTGGGGTAGGATTCTGATCAGCGTGGCGCGCCTGAACAGTAGCTCGGAATCTCCTATCTCGGCACGATAAACCATCCATGCAGATTGGTTCACATCTCAGACCTGTCAAAGTTCAGATGGCATCAACGGATCGACTGCGCGTAGCCATCCTTGTCGTAGGCATAGTGCTAGTTCCCACGACCACAGCAAATGATAGTGGGGATGACTTCAGCAACAATCTCCTCTCGGATCTTGCACCGATTTTGACGTTGTTTGGAGACCAAGTTACAAAGCAGTTCATGAGTCAGTCTATGGGCTGGGCAGACAACATCATTTTTGCCATGGCGCCTTTAGGTATCATCACAGCGGTCGTCGGAGCCATAAGAGTTGGTGGCCCTACTTGGTTGAAAGCGATCATCGGAAGAGCCAGGGAGCATAAAGCTTCTGCAGAAGTCGAGTTGACGTCTTCAACATCCCATGATGTTTGCGAATTATGGAATGGGCAAACGATCGTACGAATGGTGGGATCCGCGCCCATCTTAGACTTGATCTATATCCGGAGCTTGCGGAATGGCGAAACATGTGGGTTATTCACCTTGGAGGAGGCAAAAGCTCAAGGCGTCATTACCCTAGAGAAGAGAAGTTCGATATATCCCAACAAGTTCTTTGACATCCGGCTAACAGCCACACAGAATCTACTGGATGTATCGAAAGCCTTGCGCACATGCTGCTGCCCCGTAACAGCGACGAGGAAGACCTGAAGAATGTTGCAAAACCACTAATCACACAGCCACAAACTAAGACGACGACAAAAGATGCCCCGAATATATTTCTCAACCTGAGGCCTCATCAGGGTGGTGCGGGGCTACGAATATTTGCGGCGATTGCTGTGTTACTGCAAACTGGAGTGTTGGTATTTTCCGGATGTGTCACCTATCACCCTCAATTAAGTTACTCGAAAGCAGGTCGAAAAGTAGCACTATACGCATATCCCCTCACCGCTTCAGGAACCCTTCTCGTGGTAATTGGAATGCTTATTTGCTCTTTCGTGGTGGAGCGAAGCACCAAAGATGAAGTTTGGAGGGTTGATCAGAAACAGGTGGCGAATTTGAACATACCCCGAAGTCGTCGAGAAATTAGAGCACCCGGAGAATCAGAGGCTACCGATGCATTCGGGCAGTTAGATGGGGAGCAGGGATTTCGCATTCTTTGGCTACAGCGAGGTATAAACCACTCTCATGCCCGTCCAAGATTTCTTCGCTAAATTACTTTGCTTTCCGAAATAAAGGTGCGAATGTTAACGACCAACTTTTCGAGTCCTACGCAATTTTTGCTGAAGGTGTGCGACGCTCCGTTCTGACATCTCGGCTTGTCTCAACCTCCGATCCCGCTTCTCCAAGCCGCTCGTCTTCGTTCCTCGCCAGTATCTACAAATTGCTATCACAGATATTACTTGTCTCCAGTTCAGAGCCGAAGAAGCCCAACGTCCCAACCGCATCGAATTTCTCCCAGACACTAGTAATTGTGTCAACAGTGATTAGCATTAGCGGTTTTATCGTACAATTGTATGGTTTCTTCCATTGATGTTATGTTGAGAGGCTTATGCATGCTATTTAGTACGGGTCTGCGCGCAATGCATTGGTCAGCTACGATAGCACAGCTAACTGCAACTTTGGTAATGACAGTAATAAGGGCTTGGATCCGCCGCGGATTAGCTCTGCGTCCCACAGCTCACAGCACACCCCATGGCTATGAGCTCGACTGGTTAGCCACCCGGATGACTGGCAGGGCGGAAGACCTCTGGCCAGATTCCAAGGGTAGCAGCCGTGACGAAGGGTTTTGGGAAAAGTTCCACAGCGAGAGCTGTTGGAAATGGAGTATCGCGACTGGTAGGACAATTGGTGGATGCACTACAAGCACACAGTCTAATAGGAGCAATAATTCAGACGAAGTTGCCAGAATACGGGAGCGATTGGGCCAGTTAAGTAAATGGACTGGAACAGCATCTAATCCCGCCGTCTTCACTGCGAATGCGATTGAAGAAGTGATGAACACACTTTTCACCTCTCCAGCATATGCCGGGGAACGAAAGTTGACTTGGTCGATGAACGGTCGCAACGGCGATAAAATCCGCCTCTCGGTCGAGCTGGAGAGTAACGGTCGGTGGGCAGCCCGGCCAACCCAAATTGAGGCTGTCCTGTCTTTGTGGCTATATGCCGTCCAGGAAGATGAATATACGCGAGCGGGTTCGGATTCCCACAAGGGCGCTTTCAAAGATTGGCTGCGCCAAGGAAACGGGGCGCTAAGAAAGCGCTGTATACGACTTTTAGGCCCCAAGGAAAGGTTATATCTCAGAGATTTGAGATGGTATGTCGGTGATGGGATTGGTACGATTTCGGAGGTTGAGGAGCTTACTAAAGATGACGGCTCTGGAAATACTGTCACCATCGATCGCCACAGAGTTTTTTGTTTTGTTTTATTCATACTGTATGCACTCTGATTAGAGTATGACAGGACCTGATATCCCCTCCGCCTCCGGGCTAGCCGGCTAGATGGCGGAGCTCCCCCCCCGCTACCCTTCATCCCCGCTGATCGCCACAGAGTTGTCGGCTATACCAACTTGGAAACGAAAGCCCCCGCGACCCAGTTGGGTGGTTCGGTTCCCAGAATTTTTAGGATGCATGAGCTTAATCTGGAATCCAAGGAATCGAATTCACCTAATCTCAAATCGCAGTTCTTAGCCGTCGTATCGGACACCATCTCACTCGAGCTATTACTCGCACAAGACATCTTCTCGACCTTCATGTGGGCAGTTGCGGAAAAAGTGGAAAGGCTGAGTGGTGAAACAACAATTCACCCAACAAAAGCGCAGGGGAAGGGTCCCCAGTGGAAATGCTTTACATTGGAGAATACAATTCTTTCAAAACTCGCACGGAATGTTCAAAAGTCTGGGCTGGGAAGTTTGGAAGACGCATATCATATCATCATACCACCTCTCCATATGAATCAGAAGCTCCCCGAGGTGTCTTGCATAGTAGAATATGCGCGAGAGGCTTCTAAGCGATATGAGGCGATCGGCCGTTGGAAGGAAGCCGCGGATGTATGCTTATGGCTCTACGACACGTGCAAAAGCTCGGACGACCCGATTGCAACCAAAGCTACCGTCATGCTATCTGAGTTCTCTCGAAATGTGGATTATACCGTTGAGCTCTGGACCGACCAACATCGGGATCCTGGGGAAATCACAACGATGCAACGCATAAAATCATCTTTGCTGAAAGAGTTAGACAATGCCGACAAAGTTGTCATTAGCTTTCTTAAAAGATTGTATGAGATCCAATGCCGAAATAAAATACGTTATAACCCAGATAATTTCGAAGGATTTGCTAACACCACGCCTCTCCACCAAATGGTCCTTAAAGGTCCGTTTCGGATATCGTATGGCGTTGGTGTGCCGGAACATCTCTGTGCAAAAGATCAAGTCGGCCTAACACCCCTCCATTATGCGGCAATTGGGAATAAGCTACACACCGCTGAGAAATTGTTGAGAGGAGGCGCGGATCCTAATTCCACAGACATTATTGGGTGGTCGCCTCTTCATTATGCCACGGTCCTCTGTTATGAGGGAATGGTAGAAACATTATTGAAACTAGGTACTACCGCAGGAGATCCAACATTAAAAGTTTTGTCTGGATGGACACCGCTTCATTATGCTGCATGGGAAGGAAAAGAATCAATCTGTTGGACGCTCCTCCAGAAAGGTGCTCAATTAGGCATCCCAGGAAGAGACGGCTTAGGAGCGTTGCATTGCGCGGCAGCGAATGGTCACTTTGAAATCGCAAGACTTTTCTTGGAGTATGGAGCAGATGTAGATATTCATGACGTTTCACGGAGGACACCACTTCATTGGGCGGTATATAAAGGACACCCGGATGTGGCAAAGCTTTTGATGGGAAAGGGTGCAAGTCCAACAGCACGAGACGACATTGGACGGATTCCTTTACACCTAGGGGCAGTCGCAGGAACCTTGCTGCTGGAAACTTTCGAGCATTTGGGAGTAAGACCTACGGATATGTTGACGAAGGATACCAGGGGGCTGAATCCTCTTCACTTAGCCGCAAAGGCGGGAAAAGAGGCATCAGCACGTTTGCTAGTGCTTCGGGATGGCATGGATTTGGAAGCGAAAGACCGTGACGGAATGGCCGCACTACATATGTCCGCCAGGGCCAACCATAAGGTCATTGTTCAGTTGCTGCTTGACAGCGGTGCCAAAATCCAAGCCAAAGACACTAGTGGCCGGACTGCGCTGCACAGGGCTGCCAGAAATGGCTGCGATGCCATAATTCGTCTACTTCTCGACCGTGGCGCGGATATTGAAAGTAAAGACAATACCGGCGGGACTGCACTGCACCAGGCCTGGCGGAGCGGTCACGAGGCCACAGTCCGACTGCTCCTCGACCGTGGTACTGACATCGAAAGCAAAGATAGAATGGGCTCTACTGTGCTTCTCCGAGCCGCCCTAGAAGGCCGCGAGGCCACAGTCCGGCTGCTACTTGACTGCGGCGCCGACATCGAGGCCAGAGACTATGACGGATGGACTGCACTAAACAATGCCACCATAAACAAGCACGAAAATACAGTCCGGCTACTTCTTGATCGTGGTGCCAATGTTGACGCCAAGAACAACCTCGACTGCACTGCACTGCACGGAGCTGCCACAAACGGCCATGAGGCTGCAGTTCGTCTTCTCCTCGACTATAGTGCCAGCATTGAAGCTAGGAACAACAACGGCTGGACTGCATTACACCGGGCCGCTATAAGTAGATCCGAGGCCACAGTTCGGCTGCTTCTCGACCGAGGCGCCAATATCAAAGCAAAAAACAACAGCGGTAAGACGGCTGAATGTGTAGCTACCGAGGGAGGTCACGAGGTCACCAAGCGAGTGCTCGTGGAACGCGGCGCCCGCGGCCTAGCGTAATAATACTATCCGCAGTGCAGTGCTTATGTACGGTGAGATGACAGCTTATACAACGGACAAATGACTGACGTAAATATAGACAGAATCGAGAAAGGATATTCTGATACTTTCAATCTATGTCACTATCGAATACCGCCAGTTATAATTGTTGAAATAGTGATGCTAGAGAAGCTTGATTGTATATTATCTAAGAGTGCCACAAGGCCATATATATATATGAGTACAAGTGTGAATGCGTGCATACGCATCTATGTATAGATCCTTCAGCCCGACAGCAATCTCCGGTCATACGAGGCTCACCTCCGGCCATACGAGACTCACCTCCGGCCATACGAGATTCATCTCCGGCCATAAGAAGACAGAGACCTATCATGCAATAATAATCTTGAATTCCATGCTATTGTCGAAGACTTTCATGGGCTTCTTTTAGCAGAACGTATTGAACAATTGTGGACATGGTAGTGAAGGGAAGAAACTAGTATTTTTGGTAGAGGAGTTGGGGGGTGATGCTAGAGGGAATTCGTATGTCTGGCGTTTTTGAGCTGAAATGCAGTTACTAGGATTTGATTTTACTCCGTAGTCTACAGAGGTTGTTGGGGGAGAGAATAGGAAGACATTGCTGTCAATTTATGTGGCAGGGTCAAGTTATATAACGATCGTATTTGGAACCTATACTCCAGCGAGCCAGGAATGGGTGTCAGAGCACATCACTCGGTCACTCTAGATCATTCGCTTATAATTTCAGCACTGTGTTGAACTATGGGGAGAACCGCGTGCGTGTGTAGACTTAGATATAGAGAGAAGAGAGAAGGAGAAAGACGCGAGTTATATATGAGAGAGAAGTGTGCCCCTTACTACCAGCCCCGTTAGCTGTCAGCTCTATATATACATGCAACACACTGAACTACAGTTACGTAGCCCTCGAACCTCATGGATGGCAATTCTTAATCCTAGTCTGGACAAGCATGATAGTACCAGATATTCCGTACGTATAGAGTCGTTGCCATACTAGTACTCTTTCTTATCTTGATACTTTCTTGTGGGTCGCGGCTCGGTAAAAAATGGTGTTAGTACTGATTATAGCCATGTCTGGTGTCATCTCTAGATAGGCAGCCACTTGCCCTTGCACGCTTAGAAACAGCGAAATACTACCGGCAGTACAGTTTATAGTAGTGGGCGTTTCGGTTACAAAAGCTGGCGCGCAGCTCATTGCATCAATTCCGTATTTTTTTTATTGCACTCCCGGAAGTAGCGCACGGCATCTTCCCATCCAGAACTCGCAACTCCGTCGCTTTAAGATGTTGAACGAAACGGTCTAGCCGTTTTCTCGTCTTTTCGTTAATAACGCCAGGCACAAAATCCGGATTGTCATCCTCATTTTCCTTGGCATCACTATTCCCTTTCTCAGATTCCTCCTGAGATTCTCCGGAATCCGACTTATAGATCTCCTCAAGACTCCAGTCGCTTTGACTATCTCTTCAAAGTCATTTTGCGCTTAAAGCCTGTCGATGAGTAATGTAAACACGGGCTAGACTGTTCGTCACAATAGTGTATGCCGCAGGCGCAGGGCGGAGGGAGAGAAGTAATCGCAGTATAGAGATACTATGCGTATTCGAAAAACGAAGCTGTTTCTCAGCGTTGCTTGAGGTGAAGAAGTATGTTTCTTGTCTATCTGTCAAAATGGACAAAAATCATGACACTCACAATACAAAGGAATGAACAGTTTAAGCTATCTCATGGATGGCCTAATTGAATCGTCATGTGGTAAGCAGCGTCGCCAGCGTACAGTATTGAAAACAGCGGGTACGCCGTATGAAGCCAAGAAGCGAAGCTGTACATGTACTCCATCGACAGACAGAACAGCATATAGTGGTCGACGAACTACCGTGGCAGGTTGAAACTGGGAACCGCAGGTCGAATGAAACACAAAAAAACAAGCAATCGTCAATAATTATTAAGCTCTCCACCAACTCCACCAAACTCCAGTTACCCGTAGCACAAAAAACAAGCAATCATGAATGCGTTCTCCTCCTACCTCTTCCATCCATCAAACTCCAGTTTATCCATCCCTTTAAACTCCAGTCACTTTCTCCAGACAACATCGTGTCTGAATCCTGCCATCGGCATATAGCCTATGCATTGCTGTCATTGCAGTCCGCTCGCTCCTAGCGGTCGTACAAAATGCTAGAAAATGGTATATCGATATAAACGATTTCCCTAACGCGGAGTCATCGGTAAAATAGTCATCATCCAGCTGGCAAATTTCATCCTCTGTGATGCTAGTCTATACAGACTCTGACTAGAATTTATTAGTTAATGTGGTCGTGTCAACAGTTTTTCCGAAGTTTTCACTGTGGCGTGCTAAAAATGTTTTACGTAGGATCTCTAGGCGCGCTTGAAGTAGTTGCTTTTGAGAATAGTGTTCTCAAACGGGAACAGTGATTCGGTCGAAGGTGCTTTACGAGATGAGGAGCATGTAGCCAAAAATAAGCACCTCGATAACCTCTTCCATCTCACTGCTGCCACTACGTTTTCGCGGTGCCCAACCCATAACCACCACCTCCTGTGCTTTCAAGCAATCTTCACTCTTCTCGCTCGAGTAGTGTTCCCAAGCGGCCAAAAGGGTGCGGCTTGACGGAAGCCTAGCCGGTTTACGAGATTCAGACATGCTGCCGGACCGGATTAAGAATTGGCGGCTTTTTTGTACCGAGCCGGTAAATATAAGCTAGCACTCATACAGAGACGGCATTTGTAAATATTCATAGGTATTTATGAATACCGCGAGCATTCATCCTAGTAGATACCCCTGGCATTTACAAATACCGCCGGCATTCACAGGCATTTATTGATACCGCCAGCATTTGTAATTACTGCCAGAATTCATAAATACCGCCGGCGTCCACAGACATTCACAAATACCACCGGCATTTGTAGGTAAAGCCGGGCCGCTGGCGGCTTTTTAGAGCACCCGCCGGATTTAGCCCGTTTGTGGCCGGTAAATCGCCGGGCGGTTGACCGGGCCGTTTGGGAACACTGCGCTCGAGCCGGTTCCGCCGTTGTCGACACCCACCACCTCCTGTGCTGCTGAGTGACCTCCACTCCCCTTGCTCTCCAAGACATACCAAAATCTGTCTGCCAGGCCGCCCTTAAGGTTTGGGGGTGTAACGAATTCCGTCCCGTTTGTCAAGGTCCCAACGACGTATACCAGCTCACGGCAGACTAAGATGAAGGGAAACAGTCCAGCAGTGTTCATTAGCTTCCGATACAACTCAACAAGGTTTGCGTAATACAACACGTGAATGGACAATTTCCGGACGGTAGTCTGTGAGATCTAGACCAAAATGGCTACGAGCCTACATAACTGTCAATAAGCAAACACAAATAGCAATACCTACCTCACCCCTCTGTTCAGACTATTTCCGAACTCTATGCACGCCAACGCCAGCTTTCCGGAGGCTCGCCAGCCCGATATAATATAGCTGACAGATACACAATTCGTAGTACAAAGATATAGATCTGCGGATCACTGGCCGTCCGGGTTTGAAAATACTAGGAGCCCTTGAAAGACAACACTGTTGTACCGAAGTAGTGCGGGGAAGATGCAGGCGGGAATCGGAGGAGCAAAAAATAAGATGCGGACGACGCGGCTCGGCTAGTTAAAGAAAGAAAGAGGGTTTAGTAGCCCTCGAATGAAGTGGTGCTTAGCGGGAGAGCATACATCGTAGTTGCAGCCTTGGTTGATGGCGAAGGCGAAGTGGAGAGAAAGTGAGAAGGATGTGGCACGATGGGGTGGTGCGGAAGTTTCTATCGTTGTAATAGCACTCGTAGAAGTAAGAGGTAACACCACTCAATTGCCCTAATCATCACATCTCACTCAAACAGGCCTATAAACACAACATATTCAAACACAGTTGCAGCTATTGTACAAAAGTAGCCCATACTCGCACTGACTAGATCGCTAGCCATCATAAAAACAAAAGAAAAAATACAAGTAACTCATAGCAAAACTTTCAAAACAGGCAAGATACAGCAACCCTCCAGCCCAGCCCACGCAAACTAAACAAAATAAGAAACAAACAGAATAAAAATCAATGATTTAAGCCTCACCAAATAAACCCCCAAGCTTTGCTCCCCTTGTTAGGCGAGCGTTTTCCGCCTTCTGCTTCAACGCCAGCTCTCTCGCTTCTATTCTAGCTTCATGCTGTGACTTCCTTACTGGACGAGCTTTACCCCCCATCTCCTTTAACGCCTGCTCTTTCGCAGTGCTAGTAGCATGCTGCTTTTTATCCAACTCCTTCGCCGAAGCCGATGGTTCTCTCGTCACTCCTGGGTCCGTCGAAGACTCAATAATCGAAGTGTGTACTCTCTCAGGAAATTCGCCCGTTACTGGATCTCGGAAGTAGATAGTTCCGTGAATCTCCTTGAAATCAACCCGGGCTAGAATTGGAGGAGGAGCTTGGGGTGACATTTCTGGCACCATGTTTTGAACTGGCCCTGGAAAACTAGGTGCTGGAAGCTGAAGTGCGGGAATTTGAGGATGCAAGGGAGATGGAAGTGGAGGATAAAACTTCCCCGGCGGTAGAACTCGAGCCCCCGCCAGTTGCTGATGCTCGGTTTGCCATTGGTACTGCCCACGATCTTGCTGATAAGTTGAACTAGTATACGGCGCCGGGTGGATATATGATGTTGGTTCCCGGCTCTCCCACTGAAGCGGAAGATGACCTGGCGCATAAGTTGGACGTTGATTCCAATCTGCTATATGTTGTGGCTGTATTTGAGAGTAAACTGGAGTCTGAAGCTGACTGTTTTGTTCTACCCAGCCCTGTTGCGGTATATGCTCTTGATAAAGCAATGGGCCAGTTGGGTGCGTTTGGCCGTGCTGTTGCATGTGATGGCCTAGAACCTGGTACTCCTCTTGCGGCCGTTGATTGTGCTGTGCACGCTGTGCCGGGGGCGGGGCCGAAGTTTGATCAACGGGCCATGCTGGGCTAAGGTTCCGCGGGGCTGGCTTCGGGTATCGCGTCCGCTGGTACCTTTGCAAGAATGTCTGGGGTGGTACTGGAGGTTTCTGTAGTCTTGGAGCTTGGTATTTGTTAGGTATATGCGGTCGTGGTGGAAATAAACGTGGGTGCTGCAATTGATCGGGCTGAAACATTGGAGGTTGCTGTATCTGAAAACGCGGGTCCACTGGAGCATGCTGCTCCATCAAAACATGAGAAGGTTGCATTGGAGCTCCACCATCGAAATGACTTTGCGTTGCACCAGGATACTATTCTGGGCTTTGCTGTGGTATTTCGAGATGTACTGCGTTGGTAATAATTAGCTGGCGGTAGGTACAATATAGACGGGGCTGGAACTCACAGCCAATAGAGGTATACTCCGGTATCGCGGTCAAAAGAAGGGACCGGTCCCCGCAGTTATTTCGAGGCTCAGGACAGGACCTGTGACTCACAGCAGGGGAAGCCAGACTAGATTGAACTAGAGAATCCGATCTTCCTCCGACACTCTGGGCCTTTCTTTCTGTTGAAACAACGGTTGGATAATCAGCCAGGCCAGAAAAGAGTATTTCCTCAGTTGAAGGGCACTTGTCGGGAAGTCCTATATCGGACTCATGACTTGTACCCGACGAAGGGGAAGTTGGAATACTTGGTGATTCAGCGGTCGGAGAGAGTGGTTCTCCTTCTTCCGTTTCTTCCGTCGAGGACGTGGGTGGGTCAGACCGTGCAGGATACACTGGCTGGTAATTCTGAGTTGGAAATAGATTTGTGTCTTGGGGTGCTGTAACCTGTAGCTGCACTGGATTCTGGTATTTCTGTTCGGGTGGAACATTAGACAGATAATTTTGTTTTTGTTCCGTTAGATCATGCACCGGGCCTTGAGGTGCTAGTGGCTGATAAGTGATCAGATCTTGTTGCGCTTCTCCCAACTGTAGCAGTCTAGGATCGTGGGAGAATCGACAGCGTTCCCTAAGAGTACACCCGCCCAAAAGGAAGTTCCGGCACGGGTGACAGTACCCACAGTCTGTAGAGGCTGAACACCCGTGAAAGAGAAAGTATGGGCAAATTTCCAGAAGTTCAAGCCCTATGGGGAGCGCATCGGGGGGAGTTGGAAGTTGTTTTGTTGAATCGTGCTCTGGGTCTTGTAGCCGACGAGAATTCAAATCATGTTTCACTACCTCTAGGTGTGGCAATATGGGATCATGGGATAATCGACAAGCTTCCCCAAAAGCGCATTTGCTTGTGAAAAAGTACTTGCATGGATGACAGAACCGACAGTCCGGGGAAAAGGTACATCCGTCGGTGATGAAGTAAGGGCAGATGACTAAAAGCCGACTCTCTGCATTCCTAACACTATCCATAGGCACTGAGCTTGCATCTTGCTCATGCAAAGGCAAAGATAGTTGAGGAGCAGAAATGGGTGGACACGACTGAGGTGGTTGGAGTCGTGCGAGGTTGCCCACGTCGTGGGAATACTTGCACCTTGCTCCCCAACGACGGCACCTGCCTGTTCTAACGAAATACCAGCAAATGCCTTTTGGGAATTCAAGTTTGGAACTAACAGGCTTCTGAACCGCGCCGCCAGTAGCAGAAAGGGCCAGCGTTGACTGGTCTCGATTGTGGGATTCGACAGAGGGAGGTGAAGGCTTCTCCTGGTGAGATAATTGTGTCTCCGGTACAGGTTCTGGCAATGACTTCGATGGCGGGAGTTCTCGTTTAGGTTCTCCAGCTTCTCGCTTCCCCAATGGCACGATTGCAGTGCCCAAGTTAGAGTCCTTTTCGAGAGTAGCCTTGATCCACATAGTTAGCCCAGTTCTCAGTTTGGATAAGTATCTATGTAATATACGCACGGCAGAAGGTGAAGGTGGTTTTGCCGATGGAGTGCTGAAAGGATCCGGTGCTAGATCATTCGCTGGTTCCGATGATTCGACGGTATCAAAGTTTGATGGAGGATCATTTGTTGGTTCATGGGCTCCATCTTCTTTTATCGGAATATTCACCTGGTCCATAGGTCAGTAAGTTCACAAGCGTGGTTCAGAGAACCTTCAACCCGCACCGTATTGTCCACAATATTTTCATCAACCTGAGAATTACGTTTTGCAATAGCCACGGCAGAGTTAATCCATACAGAACCTGAACTGGTTGAACGGATCGGAGTATCCAAAGCCCTACCCAAGGTTATCTTCATCCGCCTTTCCTGTTCTTTCTTCTCCCTCTTCTTTGCCTCTCTCTCCTCCGCCTTCCGCAGTTCCTCGGCTCGTTCTTCAGCCCGTTTTGCTGCTCTTGCAGCCTTCTTCGCTTTCTTTCTCATCTTCCCATCCACCTTCTCGGTCTGCCTCTGTGATTCGATATCTTTCTTGTCCCCACCTTTGGACCCCAGCTCTCCAGCAAACTGTTGAGATTCATCGGCAGGTTTATCTTCGTCTTTTGGCTCCGGATCTCCCTCCAGATGTTGAGATTTATCGGCAGGTTCTTTATCTCCATCTTTCAATTCTGACGCTCCATCGAGATGTTGAGTTTCATCAAGATCTCCTTCGCTGCTCTGGTCACTGGATCGCCCTACCGCCTGAGCTGCAGAATTTCTACCTCCTTCTACCTTTCGGCTAAGTTGATCCAAAGCTTCATTCCAAAGCTGCGCTTCATTTTCACCTCCTTCTACATTTCGACTGAGTTGGTCCAAAGCTTCATTCCAAAGCTGCGCTTCAGCAAGGATATGACTAAGAGAACTACCAGAAACCTCGGAGGCTAGGATAGAGCCTGGATTGGTCGGCGGGACAGGCTGATCTTCTGTCATTCCTCCAGGTGGGGACTCTGGCGATGGCGCACGTGAAGAAGCACCCACCAATGTGCAGGTGGAGGTATCCGAGGCACGTGAATCCGGTCTGTCAATTTCCATTCTGCCATTTGAGCCTGCGCTTCTGAACTCCTCCGGAGATGGCGGCGGCGGCGGCGGTGGTGGTGATGTTGGTGAATCCTTCTTAGCAGTCCGGATTGCTTTCTGTCTCTCCCTCTTCTCTTTCCTTTTCTGAGCTCTCTTAGGGTCGATCGGTCTCGCTGGCTCGCTTTCCCTAACCGCACCCGCAAACATATCAAGCTCCAACTTGTCCAGGCCCAGATACTGATGTATTTCAGACATGTGGCTTATTCTGCCGTTGTGTTGCAACAGTTCATCCATTAAACGCACCAAATCCTCCCTATTTAGTTCGCCGGCAACAACTACCATTTAGGTAAGCATTAGACAATTGCAATAAAGGTTTCTGTCTCAAGAACGTACCTCGTTTCTTAATGTTCCTCACAATAACTTCTCGCAAAAACTGATCCGTCTTGTCCTCCTCCTTCGCAATTTCCCCTATACTTTGATCAAGATCCTCGAGTACCTCCTTGATCTTCTTCTCCGCTTTCCCCGGTATTGGTAAACCAACCGGGCCCGTAATCTCGACTGTTTGGCTAATACTGTCTACGACGATTCCGCTTTCCCCAAGGGTACGTTTGAGATTTTCGAGATCTTGATCACTGCTGGCAACTATAGAAAGTGTCAGCATAAGTCAATCACAACAAATTGATCCGGGGAAATACATTGCTTTTTGATGTCCTTTTCCCTTTGATTTTCAAAATTCTTCAAAAGCTCTCCCAATTCCGATAGACGCTCCCCGTACCTGGGGTCCTTATCCGGCGACGACGTAACTAGTTCATCGAATCGCTTCCGAAACACTTGCCCCTCCTTTTGCCCCCACAACCTTTTCTCCACCGTCATTTTCCTGTCCATTGCCATCTTGTGGCCTCGAAGCAATGCCTCCGCATCATTCACAAGCCCCTTATCAAGCAGTATTCGGACATCCTTCCTAGCCCCGGCGTCCATATGCTGCATTATCCTGCCCCGCTCAGCTTGTTTCAGACTTGAACTTGGTGTGGGGTCCTTGACAAGCCAGACATACGGCATGTGTGCGATTTCGTCTTCCGGGCGAACATTGTGCTGGCCATTCCATTCCGGACCGAACAATCGCTGCTGTTGGAGAGATTTTGGAGGGGGGGGAAACTGCTTCGAGGGAAGCGGACTGCGAGGGAACGGAGCATCATCGTGGTTGAAGAAATTGAGTATAGACATGTCCATGTTGATAGGTTTTTTACCTTTTGCCCAAGACTTCCAACCACCGGGTAGGTTTGATAGTCCACCCTTCTCAGCCTGGGGAGTGGTAGGTGGAAGAGGGACAGTCTGTCTGGGTTCTTTCGTTTGCGATTTCCTATTTTTAACATCCGATCTTCCCTTCACCTCTCTGGCGGTATAAGAAGGTGGTGGGTCTGACTTGGAGTCGTATTCAGCGTGCTTGGTTCCTTTCTCGGTGGTACGAGGCTTCTCGATCTTCAACTCGGCGTTCTCTTTGTTGTCGATTGATGCATCTCCCAAATGAGTAACATCCTTCTTTAAATCCATTCCGGGTTTGTTCGAATGCTTCCACTCAATAGATGATAGCGAAACCTTCGGATTGACGGCAGCAGCGGGAGCATTGGATTTGGTATTCTCCATAGCAATAAACTAAAAGTAGTATTCGTACTTGTATAGAGTGTAACAAAATGTCCCAGGAAGACTCGAGATGATGAGCAAAAGTGTAGCAAAATCTTAGAGCAAAGTGTCGGCGGTTGTCGATGTAAATGGCGGAAGGTGGAGGTGAAAGGGTGAGGAAAGGGTGAAAGTAGTGGACGAACCATGTGGTGTCACTTACAACGGCATTACGCTCGTCTACCTCCTTCGCAAGCTCTGTCGGTTTTGGGACCGAGCTTGCCCACCTATGAAAACTCTGGGTACTAGAGCAAACAGCATAAACTATGCGAGACAGGCAATTAGAAATTAATTGATGGCTGTAAGTTTATTAAGGTTCGATAAGTGAACACTCCCAACCGATTATGCTTAAAGATTTAACTCAAGGCGGTGATTTCAGAAGGCTCTGGTTTGCTCAACCAGTCACAAATACTCACTCGCAATTGCTATTGTCACCCTCAGGAAGCCGGACATGCCTGCGCGAAGAATAGAGCAGCCACCCCAAGTTTTTTAACACTAAGAGTCTAATCACTACTGTCATTCCAAATACTCACCTACAACAACACAATCCATTATGCAGCAACCCCTTTCTGTCAACCCAATTACTAACGCAGCCCTTCGTTCTTTCACCTGTTTCCAAGAGCAATTGGTTCATTTCATTTTCTATCTCTATACCTCTACTACTCGGAACTGGCCAAGGCAAAACAGCGGAGCACACCACTGTCTAGAACTCAAACCGCATTCTCTCCTTGATGCCCCCGACTACGTTTTCCCTTCCAGGCTCCCCGCCAGCGCCAAAGTTTTCTCCTCTCCAAAGCTCTAGTGCGCTGTCCGCACACTTCCGCTTATAGTCCGCATGTTTTATGGGAAGAGGGAGAATGGTCCGTCAGAACCCTTCACCTGAATAATATAGAAACGACAAAGAGAAGTATACATAACTGTCTCATCCACCAGCCTCGAGCTTATGAACCACCAGTCAGGTACAAGATATTTTAGGATTATGCAAAATTCTCAACACTGCATCATTAACGAGCACAAAACAGAAACAAACCCAACCTGATCGCACCCTATTGCCCTACCTTTGTCTGATCAACTGTGGCAGAGTTCGATATGTACTACATGCGCGCGCCGATGTCATCAGTGGCTGAGGGTCTTCATCCCCGTCATACTTCACGCCACACTTTGCCTTCTCTCCGTTTAAGATTTTCTCGGCGATACCCCACCGCAACTAGCCAAAGCCTACACCAAACGTCACTGCATCACCCCGCCCTGTTGCCGCTGGGCTGCTTTCGCACTACTCTTCCTCCGCTATAGAGGGGTAACAACGCAGGCACAGAATCTGGAAAACAATGAACTTAAGATTTCGAGAAACATTTGCCTCCTAGATGTTTGTTTCAAATACAGATCTTGCTGTCTTGCTGGAGTTTAGTTGAGCAAAAGTGACAGTCAAAGTATATGCCTGGAATAAATCACAGTTTTAGGGCCATCTGAGCTCGTAACCGAACCTTTAAACTTTGGGCCGTGTTCCCAATCTTGAACCTTTATAGTATTTTCAAACATGGCTAGCAACTGAACGGACCTAAGCTTGACATAAACCGGTTGAGCACCAGCAGGAATACGTGGGAATTTGAAGACCAGATACCGCCGGGGATTTGCGCATATTCTTCCGCCAATCAGCACCAGCAGACTCCTCCGCCGTCGCCACCGCCACCATCGTCATCAGTATCTCCCCGCTTCTGTCCGCATCTTCTTGCATCTCGCCGCTTTACATTCCATCCATGCTTTCTCGGAGTGTAAACAGACACTGCGCGCTTTCGCATCTTGTCACCCTTCCAAACGTTAAGCCAGCCTTTTCCATCCATAGTCTCAGACCTCATACTATTCTACCCAGAGTTACGCCTCCAATAGGAAGACATCACATCACAATCACAAGAAAACGCCCTACTCTTAACCCCAAACATCTTTTCCATATCAATTCCTCTATCTACCCCCCTCCACAGAAGTCTCAAATCAAGAAGGGCATATCATCGTTAAACCGCACAAAAAAACCAAATTCCCATAAGGTGTACACAGTAAAAGCTCCCCGAACCCCTAAGCCTCCAAACCGACATTTAAAAGAATACAAAGAGTGAATACAAAAAAAAACCGAGTATATCCTTCCCCTATATCATTCTCCCCTCGACCCTCGTTGCATCAGCAGGTGGCGAACTCAACCTCTCCACCCTCAGCGGCCTGCCCACGCTTTCGGGACTCTCCAACCCTGGTTCCCTCCTGCTGCGCTCCCCCATATCCACACTCGCTCTATTATCCTGCTGCTTAGGCTGCTGCTGTTGCTGTTGCTGCTGTTGCTGTGGCCAAGCCCGTGGATGTTCGGGCGGGAACGTTCCCGAGCGCTGAGTTTGCGGGAGGAGCTCAATTCCCTGGTTGTGCTGGGCATCTGTATACGTTCCCGCTCCCTGAATTCCCGATACCCCTCGTTTGCGACTTGTCCCCTTCCCGTCGCTTTCGAGCGAATCTGCAGATGCCGAGTGCCCTTCTTCCAGTGTTCGGAGGTTATACGGGGTGTAATCGAGTTGTGTGACAACATCATCGTGGGCTTCTGTGCCCCATGTGCGTTGATCGTACGCACGGCCTTTTTTCTGGTAATCACTGAGGCTGGGGAAGTACTGGCGGTACGCGACCCAGGCTGTTACTAGGCCGAGCATGGAGCCGGTGATGACGTCAAAGGGGTGGTGGCGGGCGTCCATAATTCTTGATACGGCGATGAGGGCGGCGGCAAGGAGCGGAACAAGGACGATGAAGGTTTTCCATACCTCGCCGCGGTTGTCCATGATGTGTAGCTTTCCAGCGAGGAAGAGAGAGAGGTAGCCTAGGCCTGCGAAGCCAGCTGTTGGGTATTAGTGAGCTGAAGGGAGCGGGGGAAAGGGGAAAGGTATACTCGAGGAGTGGCCGGAGGGAAAGGATTTGAACCCGTCTTTTATGACGGTTGGATCACCCGTGCAGTTTTTAGGGTCGAAGAGCCCCCATACGGCTCTGTTGACCGCCTTCGCCGGTGGTACACACCTATCATTCATCAGCTGTGTTTGAGGGTGTGTGGGGGGTTGGCCATACCGCGCGATGACGTCCGGGCGAGGCTTCCCTGTAGCATTCTTTAGCGCGCCAGTGACGCAGATGGCGCCCGCGACGCTGAGGCCTAAGCCAAGGATCCCGCAGTTCATCTGCCACAGGCGCATTTTAATTGTCCACGGTCCACCCATAATGCGGGCGCGGTTCGGTGCCGGCTTGTGGTGCGAGAACATCCCGTCGATCAGCATGGTCCAGGCGATGATGCAGAGCATCGGGAAGAGACAAGATATGAGGCCAGCGATGAAGGGCGAGATGCGCTCGGGGTCCGCGTAGGGGTATTGTAGAGACTCGTTGGTGAGGGAGAAGTGTTGCTTGAATGGTTCTGCTCGGTCGAGAGCGGAGAAGCCGAGGATGAGAACACTGCAATAGACGGTCAGTTTGCGAGAGTGTGAGAGGAGGAGCAGGCAGGAGAGAGAGAGGTACACTATTATCACGTAGTCGAAGACATAACTGTTGCGGTGGTTAGGACGAGCTATCGGCGGGAGAAGGAGCAAACGAACGATAACACAGTGCGATTCCTCCAACCCGCAAGTACATTTGCCATGATGATGGTAATAGGTATTGTAGGAAGAAAACTGTTGATAATGGCGATTCCTGCTCAGCCGAACGGACCCTCACACCTTCTCGCTGAAGATGGTTGTCGCGTGCGTGATTGTCGCTCCCGAAGTAATGGAATAATGGAAGTGCGATACGATGATCGATGGCGTCCTGTATCGCAATGTATCACTCTATCGTACAGTGGAAGGATGAGAACGCCGTCGGCGGTGATGTCTTGTCTTGAGTATGTTGTCCTGGGTTGTCTTGGGGTGTTGAGTGTCGAGTCGTTCGTTTCCATCAAAGAAGTACTAGGTATGCAACCGTTTTCCTCGGCGGGGGGTCCAAAAAAAGAACAACGCTAAGGCATAGCAACCTGTCCGTAGCTGAGCATTCATCAAATTTGTCCAGAGAGATACGCGACACGAATTTTTCATGTCTTCTTTTCTTCCCCTCGATTTGCGAATCGCAAACGAATCTTTGGGATGGCAGAATCGCTGCCTCAAAGGCAAAGTACGAGATGAAGGCCTTGCTAAGATTGATTGCACGGAGGTGCTGCCGCTACGATCCGAGCGAAAACTACGCCAAAAGCACATGCAGTGCGGAAATTTCCGCTGCGAGCCAACTGCGATATCGTACCTTGCGACAGTCAATCGAGCATTTAAACCTCGAGACATTTTCATGTTCCAAAGCGCTCGCTTCTATGGTGCAGCTTTTGGGAGCATCAGTACTCAATATTAGAGTAATTATGCAGAGCACGGTTGTAGGGCCCCAGGTCAGTGAAAGCGCTAGGGCCGCGTCAGCTCTGACGATCGTTTTAAGTGGTGCGTTTCATGCAGAGTGGCGCTAGGTTCGGCGGGAAGCCAGGTCACATGACCAATACAGTTTCTGCGGGTGATGATTTGTGAGTATAGCACTCAGTCATCCGAGCACTGTCAAACGACGGGAGCGGTAGCAAATTGTAGTGCATTACTTGTTAGAATAAACGATGCAGGGAGAAGGAGTGTGCAGCCTCCCGTGACTAGGTATCCAGCCCGATGCAGCGTGCCGTATACCCGCAAAACACGAAAAGCAAGTCGATTAGTTTCGTCCAGCGCTTAAGCGACGAAGTTTGTGGAACCGCGAGCTTGAAGCCGTAGATAGCTGGTAGTTCCCTCATTCGTTGCTCGCAGGAGAGCTTACGCGGTCCTACTCAAACGGAATTAGACGGAGTCAACGAGTGACAGACCATGACTTCTCCCTTGCTTCACTCGCTGTAGATTTTAATCCTCAGGCAAGGAAATATTGCAAAAAGCAAACAGTACCGAGTAGATCCGAACTGCGACCTCTAAATATACATGGATGATACTGTGTGCGTGTAAGGCAATCGACTCGTGACAGCACTGACGTGCGTAAACCATGGGAGCGTTCGAATCCATGACCTAGTCACTTAGCCGTAAGTCTTCATACACGATGCCCCTAGTGCCTCGAGATGGTGCTTCCGTTCCAACCAAGACGGTAGGGTTTAACGTGTGAAAATCCTGGTTTGAGGCCCATGTGGAACTGTTGTTCAGTCAGTGGAGGTTGATGTCGAATGACATTACGCCACCTATCAACCTATTCCATGCCCCTCAAAAAGTCTCGATACCGCCACGCTAACGCATGCTAGACATTTGTTCACACTATCTACTACGGCACAAGGCGGACGAAATCCTAGAGATATCTTGATTCCTAGAACTTGACAGGTATTGCCGAAAACCCTGAGGTGTCTTAAGTGTATTCACACTAAAGTACTCTAGCTTCTTTCAAAACAGACCTCTTTGGCCTCAAGCGCTGATTCTTCAACCATTCTTGCGGATACACCTGTTCTCCTACGCCCTCTCATCCTGTTCTTTCACATCTGGCTACTAAATCTGCTGTTTAACCAGAACAAGGCTATCAGAGCGCGGACGTATGTATATGGTGGAACCTATCTATACAAGTCACGCTTGTCATTCAGCAACACCGCAGCGCCGAAAACCGATCTCCCGTGGGTAAGTTCCAGTTCCAGAGATGCCAGAATATCATATCTAATTGCCAACACTACGTATGACCGACGAGGGGGACTAGGTCGGGTTCCGGCTTAACTACGGGTCATTGGACGTAACGCACTGAAAGACATGCTCGGGTGAAAAGGTAGATACAGCACTGCTTTTCACCACCACCACCACCACCCTGTTTCCCCCGCACCTTCCTCGTTCTCACTACATCCATCTTAAACCCCCCTATCCAAACGGATCCAAAACCAACTTAACCCCACTAACACCCCCCTCCAGTCTCCTCAAAGCGCTCTCCGCCTTCTCCAGCCCACCCTCCACCATCTCCACCCGTCCAAGCTTCAACCCGCCCCCCTTCACCCCCTCCTCAAGCCACTCCCAATAAAACCACCTCGTAAACTCCGCCAACTCCGGCTTTAGAAAGTCATCTAAATACTGGACAAACCTCCCTTCCACTCCCTCGGGAAACTTTACTCCGAATGCCCCCTTCGCCGTCAAGAACGACCCCCCGCCTTGCGACGCCAAGTACTCTCCCATCACCGCCTGCGACGCGGGATTGTCCATTGCACTGAAGATGGTGAGATATGGTCCATGCTGGTGTAGGGCTGCCAGAAGTGATGATGCAGGCTGGGTGTAGTCGATTACTGAGCGGGCGCCGAGGGTGAGCAGGTAGTCGGTGTGTTTTGGTGAGGCGGTGGTGACGACATTGTACCCGGCCTGGGGGAAATCAGCTATGTACACGGGTGCACACAGAAAGAGCTACTTGTGCGGCGATCTGGATGGAGTAAGACCCGAGGGTCGAGGCGCCGCCCCAGATAAGAAGTGTTTCTGGCTTTGGCGAAGGGTTTTTGGAGGGTTTTTCGAGACCCAGATGAAGGTGGAGGGCAGACATGGCGTTTCCCGGGGTAGAGGCGGCGGTGGATGCTTCGGCGAAGGGCGTGTCGCCGATCTACTACCAATCAGAGGGGGAAGTTACGGGAGGGGTGGGACATACGTGGCATGTCATCGCCTGCGTCGAGAGCACGTATTTCTGGTATCCGGAATAGCGGGTGTCTCCATTCCTCAGAATCATAGCGGTACACGTCATAACACGATCTCCCTTCTGGAAGCGTGTAACTCCTGCGCCTACTTCATGGACGATCCCCGCGATTGACACTACCCCACAAGTGTCAGCCTCCATCTACTACGAATACATGTATGCACACATACTTCCAAGAATCGTGGGAAACTTCAACGGAATAGGAAGCAAGCCTTTCTGGAGCTTCCAATCGGCGGGTTGGACGGCGATTGCATGGTTCTTAGGCAAACGTCAGCGGAACAGAGATAGTCGGGTTATGCTTACCTCTACCACTAGCTCACCTTCTCCGGGCTGTGGAAGCTCAGACGGGCCGACTTCGAGGGTTGCGCCTTTGGCAGGGAGCCAGGCTGCTTCGTTTTGGACCATGGTGGATGTGGAGCAAAGAAAAGATGAGATCCTGATACTACAAGATGCTGCTATTTGTATGATGAGCTTGAGAAGGGGATCGGTCTAGTCTGTATGCATTTCGGATTTAAGAAAAAAGTCTGGAATAGTCTGGCCTATGAAGAGTTGAATTGCCAAACTTGTTCCGGCAACAACGACGACGCTGCGGCGTCCTGGCTTAAAGCCGAGAACATACGGAGGTAATACTAACAGCAGTCAGCATGTGTTCTGTAGCGTGGGGTAACAGCCAATAATGAGCTTCACATCGCTCCGGCCAAGCCTGCAGCTGAGGCTCACCTCCATCGAATGGTACCTAAGACATCTTGCTGGAAATACGAGATAGAATGCTAATTGGGATAATTATACAGCAAAGTGGGGGTAGGAGCGTACAGTACAGCCAGATACCACAAAAATTCAATCATCAAATCAGTTTGCGAGTGATTATTGGTGATGACATTTGAGCGATTGTGTTTTTAGATTAACGAACACATACTCTAGCTAAGGAGACATGGATGAGAGGAAACGTGGAATGCTAGAGAGAGGGGGGAGCAACCAGAGAGTGCACTCAGTGTCGCGATATGAAGAGAGCATCACCGCGTCACTTGTGGGAGTGACGATCGATATCAGTTATTACAGACACCATTATGTAAGACAGAGAGATCGCCCTTCTAAGTGCCCAGTTATTTGAAGTGCCTCGTTCAAGTATATATTAGTTGGTGAATACTTTTTTGTTTGTTAGCATATTGTATTTACTCGCTTGCGGGATGACATACATCTTCCTACTATAACCGCTACTCCAGATTCAACAAAGAAAAAGTTCATGTCGTAGCCTCCCAACCTATCCCCTCATCACCAACTGCTAAATACTGGGTTCTGCCGGAGGGTGTAACAGAATGATAGATTGTGAAGGAATCGAGTCTCCTCCAGGGAAACGCCCATAAATCCCCTTTAAAGGGTGAAACGCGTTAATCCCTTATAGAGATAGAAGCCTGCCAAATACCCGTCAGACAATCCATGCCCTAATCCGTGGATAAAGTCTGAATTCAAGCACTGTCCATATCGCCGTTGCAAACCATGCTTCACCCACGAGGCCGAGGAACGGCATTGGAGTACGAAGTCGACGATGAGGAGGGGAGTACACAGTTGTAGATGGGGTCCAAAAAACGAACTACTTCCATCATATAAAGCTTGAAAAACAGATTTCCACGACCCCGTGTGTTAAAGAGTCGACCTCGTGGATGAAGCCTAGTTTTACGTAGCGATTTGGACAGCGTGAGGTTCAGACTCTATCCACGGGGTTGTGGGATGCCAAGAATCTGTTGTCTCCGGCCACTTGGTGGCGATTGCCGTCCATCAGTACTAGAGGTCAGAACTTGCAGAAGCGGAAGAAAGTGGAAAGGAAAAGCATATATTTAGACTCTAAGAAGGAAAACGCGCCAGAATATCAGGGGGTGAATGGACGATTGTTTCTTGTTGCACCAGAAGTTGTAGGTTAACTAGATATTTACTTAATTTTTCGTCACCAAATGGCGTTCGCCACCAAGTGGCCGGAGATTCTACCATATTCCCCAGCTAATTAATACGGCTCTTGTGGTTTCAGACTCGGGCTAGGGTTGTACTTCACTGTTGCATGAACCTGACCGAGCTGAGCTTCAGCTGAGCTGATGTCAAGGCACACAGCCGGTAGGGCATAAGGCACCCAACTACCTTGTATATCTCGAGTCTTTCTCCTGCTCTTCAGTCTCTGTACCTTAGTCTATACACACGGTTCTCCCTCATTATTGCAACACTCCCCCCTCTTGCTACGCTTTGTGGAGCAAGAAACAAACAAACAAACATGATGCGCAACTTGTGATTTCCCATAGTAGCCTCCTTAAAACCCTGCGAGAGTGAGCAGGGAAAGAGTACTACCGTAGCCTGAGGATGGCTATCCATAGAGAGACAAGGAAATCCGCATGCCCAAAAGAAAAGTGAAACAACCTTAAATCCAACCTTAAATCGACCTCTATTACCATAGCCCCATCGCCTTTGTGAATTTCTCGTGCGTATCCTTTGTCAAGGCCTTGGTTAGTATGTCTGCCACATTCTCGTTCATGTGCACGTAGGAGTAGTAGACTATTCGTCGTCTATGCAGATCTCGACTGTTGTGATAGCAAACGTTGATATGCTTAGTTCGAGCTTTGATGATTCCCATGGTGATAAGAGTGAGAGCACCCTGATTGTCGCAGTCGATTGGCAGCGGTGGTGAGTCTTTCTTAGAACTGTGAATATCCTTTTGCAATTGGAGTAACCATTTTGCTTCTCTGGAGGCCTCCGAACAGGCGATGAATTTGGCCTCGACAGTTGACATGGCTATGAGACTTAGCTTTCGAGACTGCCACGAGATAGCTCCATTGCTGGTGAGAAACACATGGCCTCCTTGAGACTTGAGGTCCACGCAGTCATTGGCCCAATCGGAATTTGAGTATCCTACGAGACTATTGCCGATGTCAATGCTGATACGATTGCCGTTGAAGTGTAGTCGAAAATCGGCTGTAGATTTGAGATACTGAAGGACTCTTTTGGCAGCGGTCAAATGGCTGCATCAGCAAAAAATAATTCCGTCTGGGCATAATGGCTCCGTCAGAGTGGACGTGGTCTGTCAGAGCCGTCAGAGACATCCCGATGGCGGCTTACACTGCGCCCGGCGTCAATACCACGTGTCGCGTTGCATATCGCCCTCCCATCCCAGTTTCACTGTGTCTTCTCGCTCTGTTGGTCTCCTATTTTGAACGAACACTCTGGCGTTGGAGGCCAACTGTGACCATACGTAGGAATGGGTTCATTGGGCACATGCTTGCATTGGGATTGCAATGCGATGGGTGACGCTGCAAAAACCTCTCCTCGCGTTCCTTCTACCTGTGCGCAAAATGCAATTCTCTCTTTACTTATTATCCACATCATTCCAAGTCGCCAGACCTATGTGGCTATTGACAATCCATCGCTTGTTCCGTCCGTCTCCTGTCTTACTACCAGTAGCTATGTCTGGAATTATGTGCGCGCAGCCGACGATGTTTCCCACGCTGAAAACTTGCCAAGCAACTGCTGCCAGTGCATTTCTCACTTGTCCAAATTTCGAAACGGGATCCAAGTTACCCGAGTTTTCAGTTATTGTGGTGAGCGGCAGGGCTAACCAGTACTCAACGAAAGCTCCATCGTCATTCAGAAGCTTCATTTTGAATCGTTGTTGCAGTTGCCACGGGAGACGACCATTCAGCGCACCATAAAATCTCCCTGGGCGGTGCTATACCCACACCCAGTCGTTCCGTCGGTCCCCTCTGTGCCAGCTCTGGCTTCCTGTGCATCGACAAATCTGAGATATGCGTTCACCTTCTAAACCCTCAACTTGAACCTTAATACCATGGTAAATACAGAGCTCCATTGCGTGCAGTTGTTCATCCGATATATATGTCTTGTTACGGCTCTGATGCTAGAGAAACTCCTGCGTGCCGTTGCAAATTGTCACGCTGTGCATTGCGTCTTGCATATTGTCGAGTAATGCTCTGAAGTCTCTGATCACCGCATCAGGATGGTCTCCATCACCGGAGTTTTGGGGTCCCATGAATTCGGGCTTCGCAACATAACTGGGAGCTCATGGGGGCAACCAGATCTGCGCTGAAAGGGAGGACATTGCAGGTGGCAGTGCTGTTCTCTCGATGCTGAGCGAGGGCTTGGAGATTGAGCTCTCTGATTTCAAAGCAGAGAATGCGACGCTGAAAGGTAATTACTTGCGGCAGGTAGTTGAGATTTTGATTGGAGGCGTTCCAAGCGTCCTTGAGATTCGTTTTGTGTGCTTGTTCATGTCTCTCGGCAGAATACTGTTGCAAGGCTCCGTATTGACGAATCTGTTCGACGCAGTGAGACATCAAGTGGATCTTCGGAAAGTTGAAGTCGGCATCTAACTTCTTGGAAACATCTATCTTGTGGCTGATATAATCCCGCCACGCGTTCATTTCGCGCCGCTTGTTGGACGGCGTCCAAGTTTCAGCATTTGTTGCCTTGTCTACCTTTCCCTTCTTCACGAGCTCAGTTCTCAGGGCATTGGCTTTGGCCTTGGCCTTTTTGCCGGCTCGCCCGAGTAAGAAAACATCTTTGAAGGTGTGAAAACGACATAAGGAATCTTCCATGTAGCTCAATGAGTTGCATCATCGTGAGATTTATATCAAGCATACATATAAAATTCTGACAATGCCTGTGTGCACTCAATTGCGCGATTGAATATGGGACGCTGAGCGGGGCTTCCTCCCCATAGAGACTGGGTTACAACTCCAAGCAGGTACTGGCTCATTTCCTTCATCTCCTTCCCATTCCATTGAGAAACTTCCTCATATGACTTAGTTTTTGGTGTGAGGTTGTGGTAAGCAGGCACGGATAACCATATTGCATTGTACTAGTTGAGCCGTTCGTGCGTCTTCATGAAGTGGAAAATCCACTCCTGGAGGTGGTCAAGCATGCCGATCTGCATTGTATGGAGGAGGTCGGGCTTGGGGAGGTCGCTCACGATACAGGGAATATGTCTAAACACGTTGAATCCTCGGTGAACATGGCGCGACAAGAATTCGGCATCTGCTGCCTTGGTGTTGGCATTGCTGAGTGTTCGATATATGTTTTGATCCCGCCAGGGGTGTTGCTTGTCAGGAAGGATATAATCTCCAAGTTCGTTCTTTGGACACTGGCACCAAAAACAGACATGTCGCCCGAGATGATGTAGGTCACTAAACCCTGGGCAATCTGCAAGCCATGCTGCTAAAACCGGTTTGCAACGCCTGAAGTTGCCATCTGCACAGAGAACATTGTAATACCCGCTCTCAGTGCTGGGATTATGTTTAAAGGTGAGACGGTGGAGTACTCGCCAGAGTACCTTGTTCAGCACCTCTCGGTTTGTTTGCTGCTGCTCATCCACCTGCTTCTGAGAAATATTGCGGTTCTTGATCGGAATCGGCAGGAGAGCGACCATTACGATGCTGTGCGTTTAGGGCATCTGGCTGAGCGTCGAAGATAGATTGCCAATTGTCATATATACAGGCCACTATTTCTTGTCGCCAGCAAAATTTGAGAGATGCGTTCCATCGGACATGCAGATCAAGGGAACCAGTGTATCCCCCACTCTGAGCGTCGACTTAACATGGGTTAGCACGTCATCATACTCGGGTATCTCTCCTTACCTGTGTCTCCCATGACCAGTCCGCAGTGTGGATTGTGGTATAGAGGCGTTTCGGTGGCGTATTGCTGTTAAAGCAACCCTGAGGGGCGTAAATAAGATGCTCGGCGTATGCTAGCTGCTGCATCAACCATCTCATGCTTTTGATAATTTCTCGACTCCAGTATTTAATAGGGCTTTGGTGATTGTCATTCCATTTCATATCCTCGAGAGTGTGTAGTTCCCACTCCCTAAGACCCAGATCATCTGGCATGCTAGCCACGAGCTTCTGGACGCCATCCCCGTTTTTAAAGCTTGGGAAACGCAGAGCGGTGTTTTCTTCCTTCAGCACGTTGTCATAGTACGTCTTTATGTCCTTCTTCTTGATGCCACACTGGATATATTTGTACTCTTCACGCGTCGCAAATGGGTAGTAGGGATTGTTTTGTAGGCTCGTCTTAAGGAAACCCTGACCATCGCGTTCCTATGGCTCAGCAATGTAATCGCTCAGCGGAGTACTGGCGCCGGGGTATGTTTCCGCCCGCGGCATGGGAGGTGGTGGTGGTGGTTGAGGCTCAGAGCCTGCGATGTTTTCAAGGTGTTCGAGGTAGGGAACTGCGTCCAAGTCTTCGACTGAATCTTTGTTAGCGTTGAATTCACGATGCTGAGCGGGTTCAACGCGTTGGGGCGCGCTGCGAACAGTCAGATTCTTCTGGCGCGCAACTTGAAGGTGTTCAGGATGGTGTGATTTGATATGTTTAAGTCGCCAGCTGTCTGAGGTGAACTTCTTTCGGCATGAGAATTCGGGGTAATGGAAAGGGGTCTTCTCTGGCATTGTCGACGACATGCGAGGAGTTGAGTATTCACTGTAGAAAGGTACGAAAGTTGGTGCTGGGCCTGAGCAGTCTGGTGTGGGTATAAGCTTACAATACTTGAGAGATTTATTGAGCCTCAACACCATCACAAGGAGGTTCCTTACACGCCAGGAGTTGTAAAAACACTTCATGCGCGATGTCCCATAATACTATGAATAAATAAAAAATAAACCCTCAGCAATCCAAAAACCTCGCGACGCGTGTAATAATCAATGCCTGAGATGACTAGATCAGAACAAAGGAAACGAACAAGCGCACAACCCTAACCCAAAGGAACAAAACACCTCCACGCGTGCCTTAATCAGTGCCTGAGATGAATAGATTACAGCAAAGGAAACTCACAACACAAGAACCTGACCCTAACCCGAACACACGCCTCCTCTGCAACGCGAGGACTGGTTCACTCCTCGCCTTCTGAGCCATCTGGGCGCGCCTGAATGAGAAGGACATCGGGGAGAAGGACATCGGGAGGCAGGACATCCGGGAGAGGGACATCCAGGAGAAGGACATCCGGGAGAGGGACATCGGGGAGACTGTCGCCACCTGCCGATTCGCCGAGTAGCTGCTGATCCACATTGACATCCAAGCTGTGTCTGGCTGCCTCAGCTTCTCGCAGAGTTGGCACCACTGGGCGAGGTTTTTCTGGTGTCACAAGCCCCAAAAACTCCAGCCCACTGAGGGTATTAGTCTCTGGAGTTCGTGGTCGTGGGCAAGGCTCTGGGGTTTAGGGCTGTGGGGCAGGCGCCGGAGGTTGTGGCCGTGGGGTATCCTCGCGCATATCCTGGCCTTTCTCAGGTAGCACAGTTGGCTGATTGTCTACCATGGTATCAGCATCGTCAGCCATTGTATTTACCATCTCTTCCTGGCCAATCGTCCAAGGTTCTTTGCCATTATCCTCATCCTCCTCTTCATCCTCATCCACCCCCTCTTTCTCCTTCTCATCTTCCTCCTCTTCATCTTCCTCATCTTCATGGTCCCTTTCCATATCCACATCGCCTTCTAAATCAACGCCGTCTGGTGCGTCCACATCATCCTCCATGCACATATCCACATCAGAATCACGTTCTGAGTCATATTCGCTGTCCGACTTGGTAGAGTTGGTATCATCATCTGAGCAAATTGACATGGTGGGCGATGCTTCCAGCTCTCAATATACCCAATCTGGTTAGCCCTCCTTGTCCAAGTCTGCCTCTGACATTTCCTTCTGCAACTGCAAAGCAACGGCACGAGAGATATCATCTCCCCCTGAGGTTTGTTTAACAATACCTTTCCCTTTAGTTTCCTTTCCCCTTCGGCTTCCCTTTCCCCTTCCCCTTCCCTTTCCCCTTCCCGTCCTCAGTCGCCTTCCCTTTCCCCGTCCCATCCTTTGTTCCCTTCCCTTTCCCAGTCCCTTTCTCACCGCCCTGCGTGTCCTCCTCACCCTTGCCGTCATCATTATCATAGCCATCGCCAGGCAGGTTCCTTCCACCGCTCGGCGCTCCAGGATCCGCCCAGTTCTCATCATCATCATCCTCGTGGACTATCTCATCCGAATTCAGTGGTTCAACGGCCAGGAAGTCGCCTGGTTCGTACTGCTGGCAGGTTGGCAGCTCAATCTTTGCCCTGAGATCATCGCTACCGTACCAAGAGAAATGCTCACCGGTGCGTTTGACCTTCCCCGAGCTGGTAGTCTCCGGATTGGAGCGATTGATTTGATCCTTGAAGGCACGGGCGTTGTCCCACCTCCAATTGTTCATTTGGTCGTGGGTTTTGTCAAACATTTGCCCAATATATGAGCGGAAGGCAGCCCACCACTCCCGGAAAGGAGAACTCCTTCTCCTGCGGTGCGGCCACATCAGCTGGAATTATGAAAAGTGGCGAGTCGTGACGGGATCAAGAAAGATCATATCATAAAAGAGGTCCCATGCCCTTTCGTCCTTAACGCCTCAATCATTGTATATGCATATGAGTTCATGGATGTGATCCGAGATGAATCCCTTTATACGGTCCCGATCCAACGACAAGCCTCAATTTATAACCAATGTCGGCATCTTTGCCCTAGCCTTCCCCTTTCCTCTGCTGCTGCTCTTTGGTGCCATCGCTGTGATTTGAAAATGAATCTACATCCGAAACGTTAGCATTCTGATACAGTTTCATGTAGCAGATGGAAGCCCTGAGGGAAAGTACAAAGTTGTGTAGGTTATCTGGTGTGTTTTGGAACAAGAGGCATTGTTTTGTGCAAGTCACGTGATGTTGAGGTCAGGATGCTGTCGGTGTGTATAATACGGGAGGAAAAGAGCAAGGAGGTGTAGGCGGGGAGAAGGGATAAATATACTCGAGTTCCAGCGATTTCTTGGTTCAACTTGTGAGTTTCGTTGGTTAACGAACACAAAACAGCCCAGCCTTCATCTTGCAGAACCACCAGGCACCTCATGAACAACAAGCCTTGAGACGAGATTTAGTACTCATGGAGAGGACAGTTGACAACGCCTGGCATTCTGTTTGCATCACACATCATTTTTACCGCTCAGACCTCATGCATCTCAGAGCAAACTGAGTAGTTCTGAGGTTGTCCCAACTGTGCAACCATCCAACACAGCTACCAATGCCTAGCAGTGGAAAAAGCACACGCGACTGATGTCATAGGATAGAGAATATGTCACTGTTCGCTCTGTGATGCTTTTTGCTCTGCCAAAGGGGGATATCCACCGGGAAACTGAAGATATACACAATCGATGGTTCGAAGTATTGTGCCAAGAATGAGTGCAATACGATGATAATCGTGCCAAGAAGGCATAAACACCCTTCAAGCAGTGCAAATTGACCTTCAGACGTTGCTGTAACAGTGAATATCAATGCTGAGTATAATCTGAGTTCAATCTGATGACAGTTAACCCCATAATTCGATGCTTTTGAAGGGATCTCGTCCCCGAGTATTGTCACAGTTTAGAGTCTAGCGTGGTCTACACTGCGCCTCCCTTTTGTGTCGAATCCCTCCATAGTCGCTCAAATAGCAGTCTCCCTCGCCTGCCGTTGCATATGCATGCAGAGGAAATTGTTCATAGAGTCTTAACGTTGAACATCCATATCAGATGATGCCTTCCCACAGCCCTCACCCTGCCACATCTCTGGTCGTACGAAATGTTCGAAGTCTTGCTAACCGTCAGAATCCACAACAGTGTGGGCCTTCAGGGAATTCTCAACTTCCCCCTGCTAAGAGACGCGTTTCCGTACCGGCTGGTGAGAGGGATTCCTCTCAAGGAGGGAGTTCCATAGCCTCTACAATCCAAGGTCAGAACTCCACCCCCTCATCTTCGCTGAACAATTCTCATGTTGCAGATATCACCCTGTCCGCTACACAGTGACGGTCAATAAATACTCCAACAACCATGCTGGGTACACGCAGTCGTAACACACCAGCACCTAGCGGAATCTCACAGACAGACCCAACGCGTCGCATTGTATCCAGCCCCGCATCCGGCATTGCTAGCACTCCCACTCCTCCCAGTGGTCTTGAAAACCTGCCTACCCCCATCCCTAATCCAAAAGCCTGCGCGATCATTACAAATCCACTGTGAACGCGAGCGACAGAAAGGAATCAGAGACAGAGGCAGTGGCAATTGCAAATGCAGGCGGTGTCTACACCTCGATCAGTGGTCTCCGGCAGTTGCAATATCCATCGATTTGGTCACTCCGACATGGCACGTCTTGTATTTGCAACGGGCAGACAATAAGTAACTGTTTCCTGTAGCAGAGCGTGTGGAAGGTGGTGTACGCAGTCCAAATCCAACGCAGAGAGTATTGAAAGCTGCAAACGAATGGCCAGTGTCCACTTTCCTTCGTGCTGGAAGTACTCCCATGGTTTATCAACTTCAAATTTTATCATCGGGCGAATAACCACAGTATGTATGCTGATGGATTTTGCAATTCCATCATTGACGACAAGGACGGTCATATACCCTCGCCACTGATCATGTTTACCTGCACCGCATTGCGCCATGCTCTCCTGGAGTGGCAAAAAAAGAAAGGCATTCATCTGAAAGCTTCCAAGGCAAAGCTGGAAGCGGACAGACCTGATCGCTCGAACTACTTCTACTACAAGATTGACGGTTGTAAGAACGCATCCTGCTGCGCTGCAACGGTTTGCAAGTTGTTAACCTCGCGTGGCGTTGCAGACACATGCATTCCTGATGAATACCTGGAACACACTACCGGAGAGCTACCAACAGAGGGTGTATAACAACACTCTTGCTACAGTCAAGCATCACATCCAACAGGCGGAGAACCCAACGCCTGCAGTGGGGATCAGCGTGGAAGCAGCGCATGTTGACAACGCTATTCTTCTTGATTATTCGACCTCCGAAGTAGCGCTTAAGGAGCCTGAGATCGGAAGCACTGACCCAAACATCCTGATAAACAATAATTGCACGGATGACGAACTTCATTTCGGGATGCCAGAGGGCAGCGGGGATTACCAAGATGAAGGTGATGAAAGCGACGTGCGCAATGGCATCCCTACCGCCAGCCGGCTACGACGGCCTGTGACTGAACTCGTTAGATTTGACCTGGGAACCAGTGATGTCAATGAGTATGAGGGCGAGGATAGTGATGATGCGTCTGCGGATGAGGAGGAAGAAGCATCGCAAGCCGATGATGGAACAACGCAGAATGTGGAGGACTGAGGGCACAGTAGGTTGGACCTGGGAACCAGTGATGTCGACGGGTATGAGTGCGAGGATGGCGACGATGAAGATGCGGATGAGGAGGAATAAGCATCACAAGCCGATGATGGATCAACGCAGAATGTGGAGGACTAAGGGCATAGTACTAGAGAGTGTGAAGATTGGACTGTATATTTCAGACCTGTAAAATACGATGATGGTGAAGCAAATGCAACGGGAAGCGATGAATCCAAAGCGAAGACTGTATTGCAATATGTGACAAAATCTCAAAGCTAAACATATATGGGGACAGTGCGGCATCCGATAAATAGCAATACCGGAGAGGTAAAATGTGGCTATCGGCCGAAGAAAGGCATAAACATTGCCAGGCGTTGTGTAAACCGCGACATCATAACTGCAGCCCCTGCGAAGAGTGTAACACACGTGTCGTTCTGATGGAGTGTATACCAGGCGCAAAGTAATGGAGGTAAGTATGCAACACATCCCGTCGCCTGGGCGACTGGAAGCGTGGAATTCTCCATCACAGGGTAGGAGGTTCTGTCAGAGCTGTCAGAGCCGTCCGGAACACCCAGGTGTTTCAGACGGCAACTAGTGTTTTTGCTGATGTGGTGCCTCGCCACGAATTGTAACGAGAAAGAGCAGCAACCGCATACGAGATATCTCGCCGAGTTGCACGTGCTGCGTACATTAGTGATACCACGACCGCTTGATAGTCCATGATATCTTCCAATTCCTTCTCCCCCCGATCCTCGGCAAAGTCCAATTTTACATCGTGATCCATGGGCGTCGAGACATCGTGAGTGTGCTCCATGCCGAATTGTCTGAGAATAGTGACGATATAGGCTTTCTGTCCGAGACTGATCCCGGTACCATTGCGGCGTATTTCGACGACGAGGAATTGGCGTGCCGGGCCGAGGTTCGTTATCTTGTATTTCTCTCAGAGTTTCGCTTTGACTTAAATCGCAGCTTTGGCGGCGGCCTCCGGATATCACATGGAGATATTGTCAACCTACAGAAGTATCAGAATGCCGTCACTGGGAAGATAGAGGTTGGGATCCGCAAGGGATTGAGTGAACCCAAGAGAGAGTAGAAAGGCATTGGTATTGTCGTGCCATAGCCGTAGAGCTTGTTTATGGCTGTAGAGAGCTTTCCTGAGTCTGACATCGATCTTTGGTGCATTGAGGCCCTCTGGCCATCCATCTCGCAAAGTCATATAGATGTCGTCATTGTCAATTTCAGGGTTTAGGAAAGCTGTCACTACATCCAAGTGGTCCATATTCCACCCGTATCTCCCGATGAGAAAGATGAGATACCAAAACATTGTTTGCTTCCCAACAGGTGCATAAGTCTCACCAAAATCCGTCTGATCGTATCCTTTTATGACTAGCCATGCTTTGTACTGAGTGACCCGTCAGCATTGTGTTCAGTCTTGTAAACCCACTTAGAGCCAATCGGCTTAACTTGCAGTTGCCGTGCTGCATGGGAGTTGAGAGCTGAGAACGTGTTATTGAGCAGGATCGATGTGCTTTCTTCCTCCATGGCTCTTTTCCAGTGATCTTGTTGAGGGCTTTCCATAGCTTCCACGTAGGTGAATGGATCTGTTGCGGATGCCATTAAAGCTTCTGCGGAGACTTCACCTTGACTTCTTGTCACAGGACTCCCTATCGGCGGAGCTGGAGCTGGAGCTGCAACTGGAGCTGGATCAGGGGCTGCTTGTGGTACTTGGCTTGATTGCTTGATTGCTGCTGCTGAGTGCCAGGCAGTCTGATCCTCTCTGCGGAGGCGCCGGCTGTGGGCGATGTTTTCTGCAATTGCTGCTGGACACTGGGCAGTCTGATCCTCTTGGCGGAGGCGCCGGCTGTGGGCACTTTCTGCTTCCTCGTCAGGAGCTTCATGCATGTGAGATGTGGATCTCTTCCCTATCTGCGTAGGTTGACTATCTTGTCCTCAGAGAGGCTCACCTCCGGTATCTGTTTCGTCCACATATTCCTCATCTTCTGGTAGTCAAAATATGTCGATCTCATTGCTTCCATGCTGACACGACATGTGTGCATTTCTTTCTACGTCGAAGACCACTTCCGATTGGGCTTTTACCTTCTGGAATTCGGGATCCCATATGCTCCACAACGTCTTTGAGTCATGTGTGTAGCCTACCATCATGCAGGTCATTGATCTTGGGCCGAACTTGCCCTGGCGGCGCTGAACTTCGGGAATGAGTCGACTCCTGTAGCATCCGAATTGATGTAGATTGTGGAGAGAGGCTTGATATGATATTTCGTTGCCATCAGCATCGTGCGTCGGTTTGCCAAATCCATTCAGCATCTCGTATGGCGTTTCGTATGGTGCTTGATTGCCATCACGGTCATTTCTTTTGAGGCCTTCATTTGGTGATCTTCGATGGAGATAGACTGCAGTATTAACTGCTTCTCCCCAGCACTGAATGGGAGCCTGGGAGTCAATCATCATTGCCCGGGCCTTTTCGGTGATTTTACGGATCATTCGTTCTGCAACACCGTCCTTATGGTGGGCATATGGAAGGCATGGTTCGCATGTAGTACCGCGGGCCGCAAGGACATATCGGAAGATCTTATTGTCGTATTCTCCCTGTGCATTATCACACCGGAATCATTTGATCTCGTATCCCATTGAGTCTACATGGGCCTGAACTGACTGGTAGGTGGAGGTGCAGGTCACGGCTTTCATAATTGGGAGCAGCCATAAGAATATGTACCTCGGGTAGTCGTCGATGAATAGTATATAGTATCGATTGTCTCCCAAGGTTGGTGTAGAGAAAGCACCACACACATCCGAATGTACATGTTCAAATGGCCTTGTAGTGCGCTTGACTGGCACTGTAATGAACCTTTGCTTGTGCTTGGCTTGGATACAGACTGTGCACATTGAATCATTGTGTTTATATCGGCCAATCAGAGTTTTCATCGCGGTAGGATTTCTATGGGCTAGTTGTCGGTGCCATAGTGTTGATTCTTAGATTGTGAGAGACTTTCGAGTGGACTTAGTTTTGGCTGCGGTAGGTGCTTTTCGAGGCGAGCTTTCTTTTGGACGTAAGCTTTCTCTTGGCGGTGAGCTTTCTCTTGGAGGTGAGCTTTCTCTCTTTCTCTTTCTGCTGTTCTCGGTAGTCGATGATTGGAGTGCAGTTGTGGAAACTATGATATATATGCCATTGACTAGTTTTCCGGCGAGGGTGCAGGAAGATGGCGAAGTTGTAGAGCATTTATCGTTTTGAAATATAGTCGTATGCCCGCCCAAATCCAATTGGTTGATCGATAGAAGGGAAAGTTGAAAAGTAGAAGTATGGAGGGCTTCGACTTGATAGCCCTGTATGAAGTTGACGAAACCATAATGGGTGGTGGTGACTGAGTTGTTGTCTCCGAGTTCGATTACTATGGGAAGTGAGAGCTTTTTCAACATTGAGAAGCTGCTGCGGTCATTGCACATGTGGTGTGACGCTCTGGAATCAATGACCCATTTTGGAGGAGCGGCGAGACCACAAGCTGTTAGTCAGAAGGGATCACAGTCTCCGGTCATAGCGAGAGCTGCTGTAGCAGTGGCTTTCATCACTTTCCACCACTCCATTAGACGTATGTAGGAGACGCAATCGCCTGTGACGTGGCCTGGAAGCCTGCACTGGAAGCAGATGCACTCATTGTTGTTTCCTCCCTCCTGAGTGCGTTTTCGCTTTCTGCATGCATCTGTAGTATGGCTGTCAATTTTGCAATAGGTGCACTTACTCTCGTGGCTATCTCCGCTTCCACCCCTTCCACCGCACCCACCGCGTCCACTGCGTCCACCGTGCCCAACACGCCAACGTCCTTGGCCTCGGCATCGGCCACGGGTAGTGTTAGCAACGGGTCCGTGTAACCCGCCAGCGGTCCAGGTCCGGACCGGAAAAACAGTTCGGTTCGGTTCCAGAACCGTCCAAAAACCCAACCCACAGCGTCTTGGCGGGCCAAACCCAGACCCGTACCCGTCAACCCGCAAGTTTTGCCGGGTTTGGCTAGACCCGTCTGTTCCAATCTCCAGTTCTGTGTTTCGGGTTTTTCTATTTATGGTCGCATTTAGATACCCTACTGTTAATCGCAAAATATGAACTTTTGCACATCATTGACCTTTTTGGATGAATCGGCCGCCTTTCTAACTAAAAACAAGAGAGACACGCTCCTTGCCCCATTCTGAACATGATAGTCAACGGCGCGTCAATGATTTTTGGTCTTGCATCATGAGTAATCTAGATGGCGATTGGATGCAAACGATCATAAATGAGGTATTGGCTGTTTTTCAACCCAAAAGAGAAAGAAACACGCTCGCTGCCCCATTCTGAGAATGAGCGTCAACGGAGCGTCAATGATTGTTCGTCCTGTAAGTCAGGTTATTAAAATGTGAATTAATCATTGTTATCTATAATCATTGTATTGGCTGCCTCGTTAGGCAAAAGAGAATGCTACACTCTCCCTGCCCCATCTTGACAATGAGCGTCAACAGAGCGACAATAATTTTTGGTCTTGAATCTTGGGTAATCTTGGTGGTAAATGATCGTAGACATCTATAAACCAGGTTTCAGCAGCCTTTCTAGCCTAATAAGCAAGAGGTCGTCCTGCAACAGCCTCCCGGACAATCGCAACCTAATTCATTTTCAATACTGCAACTCGGTGATCCTCAACGTTTTAGCCCATAAAACCAGTCAAAACTCCATATATAGACATTAGTGGCTATCTCGCGCTTTGATTAACCATTCTGCAAGGCCAAAAATCGTTCACGCTCCGTTGACGCTCATTTTGCCACAGGCGTATCTGCATTATGTAACCAGTTACTTTGGCATAGATTATCAAATACAGTGTTTTGACAGTCGTTCGATCTGTTTCATGTATGTTTTCATTATCACTACATTGGTCTTTAATTGTGCATATAAATATATCCTTTAAAATATACAGTAATGTGTCCCACCCTTTACTTTCAATCAATTCTCGTCCCTACCCTCAGATTCACCCAAAAGGCTGCTGTCGTCTGCAAAATCAATGTCAGCGGTATTTCCACGCAGCAGATAGTGTACTCAGCAAATCTGGAATAAAATCTTTATTGCGCTTGCTTTCCTTGGCAAATGCATTATGATTGAAAAATTGAGTGTTTGGAAGTGGAGAATGCATATACACACACCGGGATGGCATACCTTCTATTTCATCTCTTTCATTTCCCTCAGGGTCATCTGGTGGGGCAGGTGGCGTTCCGGGCGGAGGTGCCGCCGGTTCTGGAGGAGGTGCGGCGGTTCCTTTGCGCCTCCAGCGGGTCACCGGATTCTTTGCTGTACCATTTTGGCATGGAAGACAGCCGGCCGTATGATTTTTGTAAACAATTGCCGGGTGTCTTTCCATCGCAGCCTCCACCTTCTGATGCCCAGGAAACTCAACTCCTCGCTTCTTCTCTTCTCGGACTTTGGCGCGAGGTTTCTTAATTAGTTGTTGTGTTTCCTCTATTGCGGCGCGCGAAAAGCCGCCTTAAGCCATTTTCCCCATAATCAAGGCCAGGCGCATGTCGGACTGTTCCAGCTGTACCCGACCTCCTTGCCTCGCCATAGTCGCAGACATGTTGAAAACCTACATGGAATTAGTTGCTTCTTCTAAATCGAAGCTTCGGCTATTACCTCAACCATATACGACTCCGTAGCCTCCTCTAGAGTCTTTGAAGCCTGCTTAGTCCACTCCTGGGGACATTTATCACGAAATCCATCCGCGAAAATCCCAGAGCTGACGACATCATAATCTTTGATTTCGCGGACTGTGCGGATAAATGCCTTCATCGACCATGGAGGTTTGCCATTGCGGGCAGCGATAAATTGGTCACGGAGCTCTCTACGTACACCAGCTGTACATTATATTGTCAGTTGACTGCCTTCTATATCGATATAGAGCTACTCACATCCGACAGCATGCTGCTGCCTATTATCGCTGCGTCTGGCTTTACGTACATTTTTTAAATGTGTGTCCTGGGCCTCATTTTCAGTGGCTGCAATTGCAGCCTCGCGGTGGACTAACTGGTGTCTGCGTTGCAGCTGTGTCTCAGCCAGGGGTGCATTGGATGAAGCGCCTGCTGTTCGGCTCGATTCGGATTGAATCACACCGGGCTGAGGTGTTTGTCGAGCCATGACTTGCTGTTGTGGAAAAGGTGAGGAAGATGATAACGAAAAGTGGAAAGTCCTGAGGAATATATAGTAAGCTACAGGTCACAAGGGAATGAATGACTGTCAACTTGCACGTTCTACTCAAGATACATCCTGCTGCGGATCGCTACAAGTTGGAAGTGATTCCAACGGTCCCGCGATTTGCAGTAAGTCGGTCCGATGATGATTTTTTGTTTGTTTGAGTGCAGGGATACATTGAGGTGAACGACAGCTGATATCGCGTGTTTGATAGATATAAAAAGAAAATTCTGCGAAGGAAAGGTCGTCTGGTGATGTTTGTGTCAACACATAGCCAGGATCTTACATGAAACATACGCTAACTATCATGTCATATTGTACGATGAGTGTTACTATTCCAACTGAAATGACAGGCAAAACGCAGATTTTGCTTTGTTCGAGTTGATCAAACATACGAACCTAGACATAAAACACTCGGCTTGCCCCCATGTGGTCCATATCATGCAACATCCAACATCACGCCCAGCAACAAGGTCAACACACGATACAATGGTCAATGCTCCCAACAAGAACTTTTCTCCACTTCCGGCGGGCAAATATGGCAAATCGACAAAGCAGTCCACACGTCGACGTCATCAAGCGAATGCAGGCATGAGTGGCTTGGTGGCAGAAAGGGTCCGAGCATTGGGAGCATTGCGCAGCTTGCGATCTGAAAAGAAGCTTGCGGCGGAGAAGAGACAGGAAACGCACTTTTTAAGCAATGAAGAGAAAGAGAAATGGATCGAGGATTTTGTGGAGAGAGAGACCGCAGTGGCAAGAAAGCGAGTTCAAGACGCAGAGACAGCGATTATGCAAGATGTGAGGACTGCTGAAAACGGGTGCGCGACAACCGGGAAGCCCGAAACAACGTTTGAAGAGATGTTGAATGCTATCGGAGACAGTCTGAGCGATCTTGCACGTTCCGATGATGAGCAGGATATGAACATGAGGAAGATGATGAAGAAGATACAGAGCTCGGCAAACTCAGTGATGATGATGAACCTGGCTGGGTGATAGGCACAATCACTAAAACGGTACAGCACCGCATGGAGAGCTTTCGGCAGAAGCAGATGAGACTTGACGAATTGACCCAACCGGGATGGGGGGATGCAGCCAACTATTTTCGTGAGAGAGATATGAGGTATGGCACTGCCGAATTGAAAATTCCGGCGGTTGTCAAGCCCCAAATAGACACGACTACTGCCACACCATCCCCGATAACGGTTGAAGAGCATATGCAGACTCCAAGATCGTCCGAAGACAATCGGAAATGCCAGCAGTGACTTCTCGACCAGGAAGTAGTCAAATGAGGCTGGGTTCAGAGAAACCCCAGTCAGATAAATTCATACCGGTTCTTTTACCCGGCATGGCGACCGATTCGATGCCGATTCAGGATGCAAATCCTGTTGAACCCGTAAGCGTTTACCCCTGCATGAAGCATCCCTAGTCAACTGCCATATAGAAATTGGATACGGACAAAGATATGATGACTGCTCCCACGTCGCCGGAGGTATAGAGAGCCAAATCGGTAGTTTTGAAGACCTATCTTGCGGAAAAGCTATTTGTGTACCTGCTTTGCTACGTGTCAGCTTTTTCCTGATTTCAGTGACCAACTTATGAGACATGATATTTCATCAGAGTGTGTGCAAGGGTCGAACTGGCCATGCAAATGTTCTAGACTCCAAATCTGGTTGATAGATGGCCAGCAAACATGAGATTGACCTGCCAATTACAGTTTCATTAGAAAGCAAAACCTAAAATAGAGACAAAATATACTAACATAATTTAATTCAGTGTTGTCATACGAGTCATAGGACGAGCGGTCAGTGCGCAGTCTGAACTCGCATCGATGACAGCAGTCATGCAGCATTAGTTCGTGCAGCTAACTGCATAACTGTCCGCTCAGACCTGCTGCACATGGTCGAGATTTTGAGAATTGCATATGGTATGTCATGGAAATGGAGGAAAACGAGCTGGAAAAAGAAAGGTCAGGAAGTCCCGCTCTATATGTCTAAAATTGGTTGATGGATCTGTATGCCATAATTTACTGGCAGAAAGCGCCGAAATGCGAAGGAACCACGTCCTTGATCAGACTGATGACGTGGATAGTGGTGCAGAGTGTGCGGTGAGAGAGGTTGCGTTGTCGGCCAGTCAGATCAGGTCGCGATCTCCGGCTAGTGTCCCAGCCCCGAACTGGATGGTAAAAACTTATTGACTGTCAATAATGACATTATGATGGTCATGCAAAATGCTTGCGCACCCAATGACCGTTGGTATGTCTCTAAAGTGAGCGTCAACGGAGCGTCAATGGAGCGTCAACAATTTTAGTTTGATCTTTTCGGCATTCAAAGGGTTGCATCGTCACATAAATCTAAAGACGAGTAATTGGCCGGCCTTCGATGTGAAACGGCCAGCGACATGCGTGTTGCCCCATTTGCAAAATGAGAGTCAACAGAGCATCACCGATTGCTGGTCGTGCATCTTGGATAATGACTAGGCTGCGCGACAGCATTAAGCCATAATGGCAGTATTGGCAGCCTTTATGGGCAAAAATGCCTACTACCATATCGCTACCACCTCCTAAAAATGAGCATCAACGGAGGGTCAACGATTTTTTGTCTTGCATCATTGACAATTCAAGGGCTGTGCAACGGCATACCCCCATTATCATAATATTGGCCGCCTTTCTAGGCAAAAATGCTAGTAACGATATCGCTACTACTTCCTAACGATCAGCGTCAATGGAGCGTCAACAATGTATGGGCTTGCTTCTTGGATTATCAGACAGCAATGCAGCGGCGATGACACAAAATCGGACTATCGGCTGCCTTTATGGGCAAAAATGCTAGCAATGATATCGCAACCGTCTCGTCTTTGTATGCCCTTGTATTCAACTTCACAAATATGCATGCGATGTCTTACAGGTCTGACGTTTTTCTTGCTTGTAGCTGTAAAGTCAATATTTAAGAACCTGCGTTCTACCTGACTATAACGTATCCAGTGACAGTCACCCAGATCGAATTATGCAGAGTTCCATTTCCTACCACAATGTCAGATACAAAATCTCTAAATACCTCGTTGCTAGAGGTTATGATATCATCCAAAAACGAACGTGTCGTTATTCGTGATTTAAGTGACCTTACTTTACATATCGTCTTCGATGATTGGTGGGCTTCAATGAATGTAGGCTCGAAGCAGCCTATTGCTTGGAATAACTCTAGACATGCGCCTTCGTGGCGATTCTATTTACATTGCGGAATTGAAGAGACTGGCAGCCCTGGCATCATATGTATTGTTTGTCACCAAGTTCTGCCCCATCATTCAGAACATGGGACCAGCTCAATGGGCAAACACTTGCTGGCACAAGCGCATATCGCAAAGTTAAATGAATTAACAGTGTCAGAGGTAACCGAATTAACTAGTTCAACGGTCGATGAAACAGCTTTGGCCATACTCAAGCAGCAAGGAAGTCGAGGAATTCCGATTGTAAGTTCGCAAAGGAAAATCAAATTGACCATTCAGGTTTCAAGTATACTTACTGAATTGACAGACAAAACGCTCTAAACTGGCGGCAAAGGACTTTCAAACTGCTGAATTTCACCAAGGCACCTGGAATCGGTACCTCATGTTAGGTTTTGTTTTGGGACATATTCCATGGAACGCAATATCAAACCTTGAGCTACGACGGTCATACAATGCATTACGAAGCGAGTTGGTGTCACCGTCAGCCAGCACCCTGAGTATTATTTGCCTGAGGGAATACACACTGACAGTGGATGCAATTAAGAAGCAGTTGCCATCAACAAATAAAGTTAGTTTAGCTTTGGATGGATGGACATCAACAAACAAATTAGCAATAACATCGGTCATTCCTCACTATATGGATCGAGATCGGGCTTTGCAAGAAGTACAACTAGCATTCGTTGAGGTTGATAGCCCAATCTCTTCCTATTTCGAAAACTCATTAAGGATTACAGGTCAATGGTCAGCATACAGGAGCACGTCTAGCCGGACATTTGAATGAAGTTTTTGATCGTTTCGAACTGACTCACGGCCGTTTACTTGGAATTACAACGGACAACGCTTCCTCAAATTACTCAACGACTCGCGAACTACAAACTACCCTTGAGGCCTCCGGAATCGGATGGCCCGCATTGAGAAACCATATACCGTGCATGGCGCACCTCATTCAGCTGTCTCTGGGCGCATTCATGAGCAGTCCGGGTGTACAAGGCCGCACCAAGTCTTGGGAAGCCCATGAGCGTGATCAGCAATTTGGAGAGAATAAAAGCACAGACATTGGGAAGAGTCAAAGACTTCGAAAAGAGGGAAATGCTAGCATCAACAAGGTGTCGGCCATGAGACCAGGTTTAGCGAAGATAATTGAGAAAGTACGTATTTCAACATATTATGAAAGTGCTGAAACTGACCTTCATATAGGAGAGAATGCTTACTGTATTGATTACGCTGGCACCTGGACGTCGAAACGAGTTTATTGACTGTCAAAAAGCCAAAGTCCGGATCACAGTACTACCCATTATGGATGTGAAGACACGTTGGAACTCGACACTGGAGTTGCTCGAGCGCGCCTACCGATTGCGTGAAGTCGCCTGGGAGTGGCTTAAATACCCAAAGTATAGCGACTACCGGCCGCTCTTCACGACTCAGGATGAGTGGACTATTGTCAAGTATGTGATTGAGGTTTTACGGCCATTCCGGTACTGGACCCTTTGGATTTCGAAACGGCATACTGTTACTCTGCATCACCTCATCACTGTCTACAATGACATGTTTGATCACATGGATGGCGTGATGGGAGCTTTGAACAAGAAAAAGACACAATGGAAGGAAGACTTATTCTTCGCTGTGAAGTGTGCGCGGCAAAAGTTATCTAAATATTATACTGAAGTCACCTCAACGACTGGTATGCTCCTCATTACGGCACATATCCTTGATCCTTTCCGGAAGTTGCGGTCGTTTAGAAAGTGGGACAAGGGCATGGATATCAATCCTGAAGACGAGACTTCTTATACTACCCAATACCAGGAGGCCTTTCTGAAGTTTGTGGAGAACGAATACTGCGGAAAACATAGACGATTGCCGGTCATTAAGTCCGATAACACACTGAACAACAATCTCAGCTCCTTCGAAATGGCTTCTAGATCTGGTCAATCTTCTAATGATCCATACAATTTGTCCAGCATTGACGACGAATACTTAATGCCTACCAATGTGGCTGAAACGACACCCGGACGAAGCGATCGTGCAGCTCGTTTATTGACAGCCGCGAGGCTCTAATTGAATTCACCTCCTGAATTACCACAGAACTGCGGGCAAATTGATCCGAATCTTAATGATTACCACTCCGACCCAATGGAGATTTGTAGTACATTGTGGTTACCGGATATCACCGACTGGTGGCGGCAGCAAGACGAAACGCACTCAAAGTACGCCAATCTCTCCAATGTGGCACGCGACATATTATCTGTCATACCTCACAGTGTCGGAGTGGAGACCAGTTTTTCCCTTGGGCAGGATGTGATTGGGTGGAGGCAGTCGAAAACCACTGGCGAGACTCTTCGCAAAAAAGTGGTATTAAGGCAGTTTGCTCGAGGCAATAGCGGATTTCTGGCTGGCGACGACCCATTATTGGATCTTGACAGCACTGATAACGACATGGAGATGAAGAGAGAGGCGGAGGAAAAGAAGTTGCACAGAATGGCCAAGGTCCACGACTTTTTGGAGATGTGGCAGGGTAGCCAAACCCTACGAGCTACACAGAAGG
>Ga0307515_10001235_pt1 | contig 58313 bp, 56 predicted proteins | sample 17_EM_MG_FD_194513 | JGI IMG/M metagenome (GOLD analysis project Ga0307515, IMG submission 194513) | Populus trichocarpa ectomycorrhiza microbial communities from riparian zone in the Pacific Northwest, United States - 17_EM | ecosystem: Host-associated > Plants > Roots > Unclassified | place...
CGAACCCATCGGCTACATCCCGCCTGCAGAAGCTGAGGCAAACTACTACCGGCATCTCGCCAATCAAGCCACCGCGATGGCGGCATGACTTAAACCAAACAGCCTCCACGATTCCCGGGGCGGTTCAACGTGTGATCGAAGGCGATGCTGAGCCAGAGAACAGACTGCCCCTCTACAGACGGCCTTGTTGCACCGAGCGCGTGAAGCGCCGAGCGGTGCGGACGCAGATGCGAACCGCTAGTCAGGTCGCATTCCTATCACGTGGTCACCACCGATCGGGTGCCACCAAGGGTTAGTCGAGCTTGCCCGCCGCCGGTCTGACCTGTTCAGAACATCTTCGTTTTCACGTCTTGCAAGGAAGCTGGTTGTTAAGTTGTCAGTGAATGGGGCGTGTCACGCGCCCGCGGACTTGACGCTCAGGTGGTTGGCATCGAATGCCTCGCCGCGCGTCATCACGGCCCACAGGATGCGTGCGTTCTTGTGGGCCAAGGCCACCACCGCCTTCTGCCAGCCCGAGCGCTCTCGAAGCGCCACCGCCCACTGGGAGATCTTGTCCTGTCGAGGGTGCGCCGTCATCACCGCCGACTTCGCCACCTGGATCAGCAGCGTGCGCAGGTAGGTGTCGCCGCGTTTGGTGATGCCGCCCAGGTTGTTCTTGCCCCCGCTCGAATGCTGCCTGGGCGTCAAGCCGATCCAGGCGCCGAACTGGGCACCGTTCTTGAACTGCTTGAAGTCGCCCACGGTAGCCACCACGGCCGACGCGGTCACGAGACCGATGCCCAGCAGGGTGGCCGCAGCCTTCGCCTCATTGTCTTTGGCGTGCGCGGCGATGCGCTCGTCGCACCAGGCCAGGTGCTCGTCGAGTTCACGCCACTGGGACTGGGCCCGCTGTAGCGTCAGCCGCGCCAGCGTGCCCAGTTCGTTGCCTGCGTCCTCGAGCACGTCGCTGAGCATGCTTTGCAGCTCGCTGGCACCTTGGGGGAACACCAGGCCGAACTCGGCCAGCAGACCGCGGATGCGGTTGATGCAGGCGGTGCGGTCTTCCTTGATGCCTTCGCGCAGCCGGTGCACGCACAGCATGCTTTGCTGCTCGATCGACTTGACCGGGATGAAGCGCATCGTTGGCGTCGTTCTTGCCGGCGGTGCCCTCGCTGCGGTACGGGCTCGCCAGTTGGGCCGAGATGATCCGCGCGTCCAATCCGAGGCCGATGAGCTTGCGCGCCCAGTGGTGGGCGCTCGAACTCGCCTCCATGGCCACGATGCAACCCGCAGGCAGCATGACGCTCCACTCGATGAACTTGTCTCGCGCCAGCGCGCGGCTCGTCATCACGCGACCCGCCGCGTCCACCGCCTGCACCTGGATCACGCGCTTGGCCAGATCCGCCCCGACTCGAACCGCTTGACCTCGTGTAATCTTCTCCGCGGACTTCCCCTTTCACAGGCTTGAGATTGATGACTTCGAACTCCACCAATCTTGGCGCTTCGTCGCCGTTGCCTGAAGGTGGGATGTCCCTTCGCATTCCCATCGAGAAGCGGCTTACAGCTGGCTTCGCCCGCTGTAAGCCGCCTCTCATGTCAAACGTTGGGCGTCACTGGAAGCCTATGGACATTTCACTACTTCTTGAGCGGCTTCGAGCGGTGTCAAACGATGACCTGCGTACCAGTCTTCGCACGCAAAACTTAAGCATTGATGCGGCGAAGTTCCGAACTGCATTTCAATGCGTTGCCGCAAGTCATGATCTGAGTCGCCCTGATATCGATTTCCGGGGGCCTTCGGATGTACCCGAGCAAGTGATTCGTGGCGGGCGACTCAGAGCATCAGTGATCTTTATGGCGTTCTCAGCGCTGTGCTACATGAGAAGTGAGCATCTTGAACGAGGGCTGGACGGTGCTCCTGAGCACTCTCCGCTTCGCGCGTTCCGAGATATTTATCGGGCCGGCTCAATCAAACGCGGTGAAGACACTCTGGTTCAACATGTCCGAAACGCTTTGGCACACGGTTCTTTCCAACTCGGGCAATCGCCAGAGATCAAATTCGTGGACGGAGAATGGCAAGAAACGCTGGTGCTTGCTCAGCTGATGGAGCTCTGTGAACATGTCCACCGGCTTTATCACGAAGCATTTTCGGAAGCTGTTCCACGGCCGCCCCACTGGTCGAAATATGGAAGGGTGCCTTCGTGAAAGTGACGCCCAACCCTTCCATCGAGAGGACTCGCCCCGGCAAGCCGGGTCGAGCCTCTCATCTCAAACGTCTAGCCGTCACAGGGTGAGCACCTCGCGAATTGGACTCGTGCCCTTGGAGCCAGACGGCGAGCGGCTCGTCGCGTATCTCGAAAGGAGGACACCATGGGAATCTTGACCTTCAGTATCAACGTCACCCTGGACGGCTGCGTCGACCACCAGGAAGGAATCGCCGACGACGAGACACACGCCTTCTTCACCCGCCTCATGGAAGAGAGCGGGGCGATGCTGTGGGGCCGCGTCACCTACGAGATGATGGAGAGCTACTGGCCAGCGGTCGCCCGCGGCGACGCGGAGGCACCGCCGGCGATGCGCGAGTGGGCGGTCAAGCTGGAAGCCAAGCCGAAGTACGTGGTGTCCTCGACCCGAAAGGACTTCTCCTGGGCCAACAGTCACCACATCGCCGGCAACCTGCGCACGGGTGTACAGAAGCTCAAGGACGCGACCCCGAACGGCGTGCTCCTCGGTAGCGGCAAGCTCGCGACCGAGCTGGACCGGCTGGACCTGATCGACGAGTACAAGTTTCTCGTCCACCCCAGGATCGCCGGCCACGGCCCGACCCTGTACGAGAGCGGGTTGCCCAGCACGCGACGGCTCGAGTTGATCTCGGCGAAGCCGCTCCGCAGCGGCGCGGTCGCCATGCACTACCGGCGCGCGCGCTGACCATTCGTTCACCGACATGAAGTTCCAAGCCACAGTCATTCCATCAGGCAACGCGACCGCCGTTGTGGTTCCAGCCACAGTCATGGAGGCCCTCGGGCCTGAGGCTCGGCCGCTCGTTGTGGTCTCCATCAATGGTCATACTTGGCGAAGCAGAGTCGCCCTAATGTGCGGGCAGTGCTTGATTGGAATCAGCGCAGCGAATAGGGCTGCAAGCGGCATCGCCGAAGCTGATCGGATCCAAGTTGTTCTTGAACTCGACGCTGAGCCAAGAGTAGTGCCGGAACCTGCAGATCTCGCGGCAGCTCTGGACAAGAACCCGGAAGCGAGATCGGCCTTTGATCGCTTGCCGTTTGGTCTTAAGCGAAAACACGTCAAGGCGATCGAAGAAGCTAAGTCTCCAGATACCCGGCAACGCAGAGTTTTCAAGCTCGTTGCTGACTTGAGGCAAAGTGCGGCCTAACCCTTCGAGGGGACGTCCACAATCAGGTTTTGCCTGCTTGCGGCAGCCCCTCATGTAAAACGTTATGCATGGACATGTACCAGCCACCATCCATTACGCTGCGAGCAGCTTCAGGGTCAGATGCGCCGTTGTTCTACGCCCTCGTAGAACAAACAATGCGGCGATACATCGTCGAAACTTGGGGCTCCTGGAACGAAGAACGCTTCCGACAGCTATCAGTCGAAGTCAGCAGTTCCTCGAGTGGCAAAGTCATCCTGCTGGGCGATGCTGAAGCTGGAGTTCTTCACGTTGATCGGTTGTCAACGCACTTTCAGGTCCACCAACTCTACCTGCGGCCCGAGTTTCAACGCCAAGGTATTGGCAAGTACGTGATCTATGGTCTCATCAGAGAAGCCTCGACCCTCGGTCTCCCGATTCGTCTTCGAGTCCTCTTGGTCAATCCCGTAACGGAGTTCTACGAGAAGCTTGGGTTCGCCGTCACGAAGTCCAACTCGGAGTGCCACTACATGGAATGCGTGCCCTCTCAAGAAACTCACACACGGTCCACGTGATTGATTCTTCGAAGCTGGGGTGAAGTGCGGCTCTTTCGGAGCAGCCTTTGCAACACTCACTTCCGCAATCAGAGACCCTCAGTTGCTGAAGGGCCGCAAGTGTGTTCAGGGCCATGACGTGTCGCCGCTTGATCAGTTCTGCCCAAAATGCGGCTCGGCCTTGGTGCATGAACCCGCAGAGTTCTGACCCTTTCGTGAGGACGTCACCCGGCAAGCCGGCGCCGCCGCTCATGTCAAACGTCTAGGCGTCACTGAGTGCGGTTCTCGCACAGCGCCTTCAGTTTTCCCAGTGCCTTCGGCCAGGCTTCCGGCATGCTCTCGAACTCGTCCGTCATGTCTTGGCCGACAGTGAGCTTCGTTCCCTGCGGCGTAGCCGTGAAGGTGAAGTTCTCGTCTGCGGGCGCCCAAGCGCGGATGGCTTCGCTACTCGTGTCTTCAACGCCGTTAGCGATGTAGCCGACATGTTGAATCGAGATGAACTCGTTCGGTCTGTTATCAGACTTTCGCCCGTTGCAGTCCGCACTCTTGGATGACGAAAGCACACACCATGGCCATGAAAAAGTCGATCCCGGCTGCCAACCTCGATGCGTATGTCGCCGGCTTGTCGGGCTGGCAGCGCGACTGCGTCGAGCACCTGCGGTCAGAGGTCCGCGCTGCGGCGAAGCTCGAAGAGGTGGTGAAGTGGCGCCACCTGGTTTACCTGTCGAACGGGCCGGTGCTGCTGATTCGCGCCGAAGAGCAACGAGTGCTGTTCGGCTTCTGGCGCGGGCAACACCTGCGCGGCATCGAGCCGGGCCTCAAGGCTGGCGGGAAGTACGAGATGGCCACGCTGGAATTGCGTCAGGGAATGAGCGTCGATGCCGCCGTTGTGCGAAGGCTGACGAAGGATGCCGTTGCACTCAACCAGTCGCTAGGTGACCCAACGCAGGTCGCGAAATGAGCCGACCCGCCGGCAATCGCCTTCAAGGAGGCAACCCAATGATTCTAGGATCTGAACGCACCACTGGCCTTGTGTGCCAGCGTCAGTCCCCTCGTCGCCGGAGAGGGGGCAGCGCCATGGGCTTCCACCTCCATCTTTGTCGTGCCTCCGAGAACACTGAGCCCTTGAACAAGTGGCGAGAGATGCATGCTGAGCCGCTCGGCACACAAGAGGAAAGGAAGCAAGCCCTGGACGGCCTGTTCACTGTGTTGCTGCGGGATCGCTTGCTTCCTCTGAGCCCGTTGGCTTGCTATCTGGTGCGCCAGTAAACGCTTCTGCCAGTAGGACATCTGGCACCACAACCGCATGGAGCCGCCAAGTAAAAAACTCAAAGCCTCATTTCGGCCATTGCACCTTCGCTTTGGCTGCAGCGGAGAAGAATCGCAGTATGGCGGGATAGTTCGCGATGTCGATGGTCGGAATTTTTATGAACGAGCGATCCTTGATGCGTCCCAGTATTGCTGTCCCGAGAGAAGTGAATCCGCTGGAATCAATCTTGTGGACGCTCAGCCGCACAACAAACCCGTCGACCATGAAGTAGTAGGTTACGACCGTCGCTCGCTCGATGTTCAAGTCCAAGCGCGGATACATAAGTGTGCTATCGATGACGCTTTGCGGCAGCAGGTCAGTGTTTTCAGTCACCTTGACGATAGACACCGTCACGAAGTGATCGAGTCGCAATCCGGGTTCTGAGCTGCTTGGCAGCAGCAAGCTTTGCCGCTGGATGCAACTCCTGAAGAACTCACTGATAAGAGCGAAGTCTTTCGCGAGGACAAAGTCTGACTGCTTCGACAGCGATGCGCGCCACAAGATGCTGGTGGCGTAGAGAAAGAATCTTTGGTAGTCGAACTTCAAGAACACTCGACTGTCGGGCGATTCGAGTATCAGCCTCTTGTTCTTGAAGAGGCGTGTCCCATATTTTTCGTATGCCTGACTCAGGAAGCCCTCGCAGCTTCCGCACAGCATGTATTCGGTTCCACCGCCGCCTGTTCTTTTGGCTGTCGCAGTCGACGAAATATCTACGCGAACAAGGTATCCGGTCTGCTTCAGCGCTCTGCTGTAAGAGTTTGGAAGTATGTGCGACTTTTTCAGTTCTTTGGTTTTCTGACAAAGCTCGCAGACACTGACAACTGTCATTGCAACCTACTTTGCAATCAGGCCGCCTTCAGCATGCCCTTGGCCTCGATGAAGGCCACGACCTCGTTCAACCCAACCAGCGTCTTGAGGTTGCTCATCACGAAGGGCCGGTTGGGCCGCATGCGTTTGGTGTCGGCTTCCATCACGCCGAGGTCGGCGCCGACGTAGGGGGCGAGGTCGGTCTTGTTGATGACGAAGAGGTCGCTCTTGGTGATGCCGGGGCCACCCTTGCGCGGGATCTTTTCGCCGGCGGCGACGTCGATCACGTAGATGGTGAGGTCGCTCAGCTCGGGGCTGAAGGTGGCGGCCAGGTTGTCGCCGCCGGATTCGATGAACACGATGTCGGCGTTGGGAAACTTCTCGAGCATGCGGTCGACGGCCTCGAGGTTGATCGAGGCGTCTTCGCGGATGGCGGTGTGCGGGCAGCCGCCGGTTTCCACGCCCATGATGCGTTCGGCTTCGAGCGCACCAGCCACCGTGAGCAGGCGCTGGTCTTCCTTGGTGTAGATGTCGTTGGTGACGACCACCAGGTCGTACTGTGCGCGCATGTGCTTGCACAGCATCTCGACCAGGGTGGTCTTGCCCGAGCCGACCGGGCCGCCGACGCCCACCCGCAGCGGTGGGAGCTTCTTCGTGCGATGGGGGATGTTGTGCAAGGTGTTCATGCGCCGATTATCTGCGCGGCGCAGCAGCCCGAGTCTCGGTTTTGCTGTCGATCAGCGCGGGGGCGGGGGGCGCTGGCCCGCGCCGCCAGGACCGCCGGCCGGCCGTGCTGCCAGCACGCCGTTCGTCGTTTGGCAGGTGCCGGTGAGCGTCTCGCCGCTGCGGCCGGTGAAGCTCACCGTGGCGCCTTCGGTCTTGCCCTTGCACGCCGCGATGGCTTCAGGGGGCGGGCCGGGCGGGGCGCCGCTGGCTGGCGGTGCCGGCGGCTCGGCGGTGGTGGATGTGGCGGCGGCCGTGGCAAAGCCGATGAGTGCCGCGCCGCAGGCGGCGATGACCGGGGCGATGAAGCGGATGTTGAGCATGGTGGTTCGTCTCGTCATTGGCTTTGATGCGTGGATTTCGCTGGGGGTTCAGACGGCGATGCCGACGTTCAGGGCAATCGCGTAGCCCGCAGAGACGCTGCCGCTGATGGTGGGCGTCTCCAGCGTGGCTCCGTCGCTGAACACGCCATCGGTGGACAGGCTGACCTTGCTGAAGTTCGAGACGCTGGCGCTGTAACCGGTCGTCGCGAACACGGTGTCGCACTCCGCCTCCGGCATGGCGATCTGCGAGGTCTTGACCTTGTTGGTGGCGACCGTGGCCTTGGCCAGGCTAGGGTACACCTCGAAGTGGATGTGCGGCCAGCGACCGGAATAGCAGGCCGGGAAGATGGTCGTGAATGTGACCTGGCCATTGCTGTCGGTGCTCTGCACGCCGCGCAGGTAGTTCTGGTCGGTGACGCCGGAGGAGTACAGCGAGTACAGGCCCTCGCGGCTGCAGTGCCAGAGGTAGATCGCATAGCCCTCGAGGCTGGCACAGCTGCTGTTCGTGTTGACGAGAGTGAGGGTGACGGTCAATGGCACGCCGGCTGCAGTGCCCGAGGCGCCGGCGATGCTGGTGCGGATGTCGCTGCGCACGATGCCCGACAGCGTCAACGCGTTGACCACGCCGCTCGAATTGCTGTTGGAGCCGTCGCCAGGGTAGGGGCCGGCGGTTTCTTCGGGGATGACGGAGCAGGTGCTCGTGCCGCTGCTGCCGCTCGACGAGCTGTCGCCGGTCGTGCTGGTGCCATCGTCGTCGCCTCCACCGCCGCAGGCCAGCAGCGGGGCGGCCGCGGCACCGGCGGCCAGCCACAGCAGCGAACGCCGGCGCTTCAGCAAGGTGTTCAGGTCGTGGGCGAGGCCGTGATCGTGGTCATGAGGTTGCATGGTGGGGTTTCCGTGAAGGGGTGGCGCAATGGTGGTGGGCGACTGTTTCAGGCGGTGCGCCTTTGTGTGTCAACGCTGAAGTGGTTGCTACAAACGCCTCGCGTGCGGCGCAAATGGGCGCTTACGTCAGCGCTCAATACGTGCAGCGGTCTGACGAGCGGTTGCCCACCCTGGCGGTGCCGTTGGCCCGGCCATGGTTGCCGAGTGGGGCCGCGACGGGCGTGTCCGTGCGCTTCTCAGGTTGGGCGACCAGAGGTGTTCTGGACGCCTGCGACTTGAGCCACTCGGCTTGCAAGGTGTCGACCCCGTGGGTGATCCTGCGCAGCCACGCGAGTGCGACCGTGGTCTGGCCGCTCTTGACCAGCCGCTCGGCGATCACGCCGGCCTGTTGCGTGGCAGCGAGCAGGCGGCTCAGTTCAAGCGCTGAATCGAGATCGGCGATGGCCAGGCGTTGCACCAGAGCCTGAAGTTCGTCGGTACCGGGGGCGTGCATGGGGGTCATACCGCGATGCCGATGGTGAGCGCGGCCGCATAGCCTGCGCTGGTACTGCCGGTCACGCTGGCCATCTGCAGGCTCGTGCCGTCGCTGAACACGTTGTCGGTGGCGAAGCTGATCCTCGCGAGGTTGGCCACGCTCGCGCTGTAGCCGCTGGTGGCATAGACCTCTTGGCAGGTGGCGACCGGAAAGGCGAGCTGCGAGGTCTTGATCACGTTGGTGGAGCCGGTGGCGGTGGCCAGGTTGCGATACACCTCGAAGTGCATGTGCGGCATGCGGCCCGCGTAGCAGCCGGGGAAGACGGTGGTGAAGGTCACCTGGCCCAGGCTGTCGGTGACCTGCAGGCCGCGCAGGTAGTTCTCGGCCGTCACGCCGGAGGAATACATCGAGTACCGGCCGGCCGCGTCGCAATGCCACAGGTAGATGGCGTAGCCCGAGAGGTCGGCGCAGTTCGAGTGGGTGTTGACGAGGCTGAGCGTCACCGTCAGCACCACGCCGGTGGCCACGCCGGTGGCGCCGCCGAAGCTACTGCGGATGTCGCTGCGGTCGATACCGGCCAGCATCAGTGCGTTGGCTACGCCGCTCTGCGTGCTGTTGGAGCCGTCGCCGGGGAAGGGGCCGGCCGTCTCTTCGGGAATCACCGCGCAGGTGCTGCTGGAGCTGCTTGTGCTGCTTGTGCTTGACGATCCGCTCGTGCTGCTGGAGCTGCTCGATGAGGTGCTCGTCGAGTCGCCGCGGTCGCCGCCGCAGGCGAGCAGCGGTGCGCTGATCACGCCTGCCGTGCCGGCCAGCCACAACAGCGCGCGCCGGCGTTTCAGCAGGGTGCTGAGGTCGTAGGCCAGGCCCTCGGGGTGATCGTGATCATGGTGTTGCATGGGGCGTCTCGAGCTAACGATGACGCCAGTGTGAACACTCGCTGTATCTACCGTATCGCTTCTTTGTGTCAGTGCCGACACGGTTGCATCAAGTCGCCCCGGCGCTCGGCCCTTCCTTCAACGGCAGCACCAGCTCCGCACGCAGGCCCCCGCCTTCGCGGTTGGCGAGCGTGAGCTGCCCGCCGTGGCGGTGCGCCAGGTCGCGGGCGATGTACAGGCCGAGGCCGGTGCCGCCGGTCTGTTTGCTGCGCGAGGTGTCGACGCGGTAGAAGGGATGGAACACGGCCTCGAGTTGGGCTGCCGGGATGCCCGGGCCGCGGTCGTCGATCAACACCTGCACCTGGTCGGCTTGCACCTGGACCGAGATCTCGGCCGAGCCGCCGTAGCGAAGCGCGTTGCTCAACAGGTTGGCGACCACGCGGTTCAAAGCGGCCGGCTGGCCCGGCACCACGGCCGGCTCGGTATCGGCAGCGTTCTGCAGCGTGACGGCCTGGCCCTGCTCGGCCAGGTCGTCGGCGAGCGACTGCACCAGCGCGCGCAGGTCGACACGTTGCGGCACCGCGGCGGTCTCGTGGTTGAGCTGCATCATCTCCAGCACGCTGGCGATGAGCTGGTCCATCTCGCGCACGTCGTTGATGGAGCGCTCGGTGTGCGCGTTGGGTTCCATGTGCTCGAGCCGCAGGCGCAGGCGCGAAAGCGGCGTGCGCAGGTCATGCGAGATGGCGGCCATCAGCAGCCCCTGGGCGCTGAACTGCTCGTGCAGGCGGCGCGACATGGCGTTGAACACTTCGGCGGTCTGGCGCACTTCGAGCGTGCCTTGCGCTTCGTCGAGCGTGGGGGCGGGCCGGTGCGTTCCCAGCGTCTGCCCCAGTGCACGCGAGGCATCGGCCAGTCGGCGCATCGGTGCCGACAGCCAGCGTGCCCCGATCCATGCGGCCACGCCGATGACGATGCCGCGCACCAGGTAGTCGAGCCACAGCCAGCGCCCGAGCGGGCCGTCGTCCAGCAGGCCGCCATCGGGTGGCCCGCCCATGCCTGGGCCGTCCATGCCGGGGCCATCCCTACCGGGGCCGCCGCCCATCGGCGGCAGCGAAGGCATCGGCGGCATGCCGACTGCGCGAGGCATGCCATCCGGCGGCATCAGGAACTGCTGCACCGACAAGAAGCCGGCCAGGTGGCTGACGACCAGTGCGACCCACATCAACAAGAAAAGGCGCTTGAACAAGGTGTCTTCGAGAAGGTTCTTCATGGCGGTTCTCGCCGGGGAGTGAACGAAGCGAGCGTGGAGGGCGTCATCCCAGATCGGCCTCAAAGGAATAACCCTCGCCGCGCACGGTGCGGATCAGCGCCGGGTCGTCGAGCTTCTGCCGCAGGCGCGACACCGCGAGGTCGATGCTGCGGCCGGTGACCTCGACGCCGGGCGCGTGGGCCAGGTCGAGCAGGCGGTCGCGGCTGAGCACGCGCCGCGGGTGGTCGACGAAGGCCGACAGCAGGCGGAACTCGGCGCTCGACAAAGCCAGCACCACCTGCTGCGGTGAACTGAGCTGACGGCGCAGGCGGTCGAAGACCCAGCCGTTGAAGCGCACCACCGCGTTGGTCTGCTCGGTGCTCTGCGGGGGGCGTGCAGAAACCGAGCCGGCGCGCCGCAGCACGGCGTTGATGCGCGCCACCAGTTCACGCGGTTCGAAGGGCTTGGGCAGGTAGTCGTCGGCCCCCAGCTCGAGGCCCACGATGCGGCTCGCCGGGTCGCCCTGGGCCGTGAGCATGATCACCGGCAGCGGGTAACTGGTGCGCACCCAGCGGCAGAGGTCGAGCCCGTTGGCGTCGGGCAGCATCACGTCGAGCAGCAGCACGTCGAACGGGTCGGCCGCGCCGGGCTGGCCGGTGGGCAGGGTGCGGCGCAGCGAAGCGCCATCGGCCAGCACGGTGACCCGCATGCCGTACTGCTGCAGGTAGCCGGCCATCAGTGTGCGCAGATCGGCGTCGTCGTCAACGAGGAGCGCGTGGATCATCACGACACCTTGTTCATGAGCGGAAGAGACGCGAGTACTGCGTCTCGTGTTGCGCCGACAAGATGGCGAGCATCGGCGTAAAGGCCTGGCGCTCGCTGTCCATCAGGCGCATGGCGTGGTCGACGGCATCGGGGATGGCGGCGCTGAGCTGCGACAGCACGCGCTGGCCGGCGCTCTGGCCGAGCGGCACGGCCTTGAGCGCGGCCTGCATCATGTTCTCGGCCCAGCTGAACGCGAAGCTGAGCAGGCTCTCGCGCCACGGCGCGCCGGTCTGCGCCGCGGCGAGCGCGAAGGCCACGGGCCAGGTGGGTGCGGGCTTCAAGGCACCGAGCTGTGCCACGCGGGGGTCGACGGCTGCGTCGCCAGGCAGGCCTCGGTTCTTCAGCCACTCGACCAGCGAGCGGCCCATCTGCTCGGTCTGCAGCCGCATCTCGCTGGCTTCGCGTGTGGTGGTGATCCAGGCATTGAGCTCGGCGATGGAGGCAATGTCGTCGCGCTGCCAGGCCTTGAAGGCCTTGGCCGCCACGGCGAGTTCGCCGCGCGCCAGGCCGAGGTGCAATTGATCGAGCAGCCACGATGCCGTCTGCGCTTCGTTGGTCACCAGTCCGGCCTCGACGGCGGATTCGAGGCCTTCGGAGTAGCTGAAACCTCCCACCGGCAAGGCGGGCGAGGCAAGCCACATCAGCTGCAGCAGCGATGTGGCGGAAAGCGTCGGGCTGCGCCGCGAGGTGGGTTGGGATCGCATCAGTGGTCGTGCTGGCAGTCGGGGCCGTGAACGTGGCCGTGTTGGTGCTCTTGCTTGGGCTCGTGCTTGTGTTCGTTTTTGTGCCCATGGTCATGCCCGTGATCGTGGCCATGGGCCGCGTGGTCATCATGCCCATGCCCATGCCCATGGTCGTGGTGTGCATGGCCGTGACCACCGGCGGAATACGCGCCGCCTTCGGGTTCGAACGGGGCCAGCTCCTCGGTCACGATCAGGTGCATCTGGCGCAGCATGTCGGCCAGCACATGGTCGGGTTCCAGGTGCAGGTGGTCGGGCTGCACTTCGAGCTGCACATGGCGGTTGCCCAGGTGATAGGCAGCGCGCAGCAGGTCGAGCGGCGTGCCGTGGTCGGGGCAGGTGCGCACCACCAGCACCGGCTGCGGCGTGGCGATCACCTTCACCAGCGAGCCGTCTTCGGCCACCAGCACGTCGCCGCCGCGCACGGCGGTGCCGCGCGGCAAGAAGATGCCGAGCGTGCGGCCTTGTGAGTCTTCGGTGTCGAAGCGGCTCTTCTGTCGCGTGTCCCAGTCGAGCACCGCGGTGGCGGCGCGCTTCAGCAGGGTGGGCGCCAGGCCGGCGCCTTGGGGGATGAGCTTGTTGATGGTCAGCATGGGGGTCTCGGCGAGCACAGATTTGAACGGGCAGCCGCCAGTGTGACACCAGCGCGGCCTGGTTTCGTGTCCGCCGGGTGTACCAGCGTTTACCTAACTTTTCCCGGGCTTCAAACGGCGGACGCGGGTGCACGGTCTCATGTCGCCAGCCGTTTCGCCCATCCCACTGAGGAAGAAAACCCATGTTCCGACCCACCTTCGCTTCCCTGCTGATTACCCTGGCGTCGGCCGCACTGCTCGCTGCTTGTGGCGGCGGCAGTGCCAGCCTCGGCGGCACGCTGAGCGGCTTGCCGAGCGGCACCACCATCACGCTGCAGAACAACGCCGCCAACGACGTCACGGTCAGCGCCAACGGCAGTTTCTGGTTCAGCGGCACGCTGGACTCTGGATCGAGCTACGCGGTCACGGTGCTGACGCAGCCGGTGGGCGCCAGCTGCTCGGTGACCAACGCCAGCGGCACCATCGATTCCTACGGCGACGACGTCAGCAGCGTCACCGTGACCTGCACGGCCACGGCCTCGATCACCGGTACCGTCACTGGCCTGGCAAGCGGCACGGCCGTGACGCTTGCCAACAGCGGCGTGACCTTGGCGATCGCCAGCAACGGCACTTTTGCGTTCCCGGGCATCCTCGCTGCCGGCACGGCTTACAGCGTGACGGTCAGCACCCAGCCCGCCGGGCAGACCTGCACCGTGTCGAATGGGTCCGGCACCGTGGTGACGGGCACCGCCACCGCCATTGTGGTGAGCTGCACATGAAGCGCAGCATCATGCGGAACCGCGTAGCGGCTTGATCAGCGCGCTGCCGGTTTGCCCGAGAACGCAGTCAGCAGCCCGAGCCCGATGAACGACGCACCGGCCGCGCGCGTACCCCAGCGGGCGTGCGCGCCGAGGCGGCTCAGCCGGGGTGCAATCAGGCTCGCCGCCAACACGTAAGACAGATCGGTGCAGCCCGCCACGGCGCAGAACAGCCCGCCCAGTGCCAGGCTCTGCGGCAGGTGCGGTGCCGTGGCGCTCATGAACTGCGGCAGGAAGGCGGCGAAGAACAGCGCCGTCTTCGGGTTCAGCAGCGCGACGACGAAGCCATCGCGAAAGATGCGCGAGTGCTTCATCGCCGGCAGCGAGGCCGCGGCCGGGCCGACGCTGCTCACCGAACGCAGCATGCGCACGCCCACGTAGATGAGGTAGGCCGCGCCCGCCCACTTGACCACGGTGAACGCCATCGACGACACCGCGAACAGTGCCGCCAGGCCCAAGGCCGCACCGACGGCATTGCCCAGGTTGCCCAGCGCCACGCCGGCGACCGATGCGAGCCCTGAGGTTCGGCCCTGCGACAGCGTGCGCGTGAGGATGTAGACCACCGCCGGCCCTGGCGTCAGCGCAAGGATCAGGCTGGCGGTGATGAAGGCCAGCAGCAGGGGCAGCGGTGGGAGCAGGTCGGCGAGCATGGGCATCTCCATCGTGATGGTCGGTGATGGCCGTATGGTGCCAGCTCCGATCGACGCCTCGGCTGTTATGTGGGCTGTATGAAGAAGCGGCGCGCCTCGGCCAGCGCCGGCGCATCGTTTGCCACGTCGCCGGGGCGGCTGCCATGGCCGAGCAGCACGCCCTTCCATTCCATGCGCAGGTAGTTCGCGGTCAACCGCAATGTGTCCACCACGGGCTCGGCGCTTGTTGCGTCGTTGCCGCTGATCACGGTGACGCCCCACAGGCGCTTGCCGGCCATGCGAGCCTTGAAGTCCATGCCCGGCACGCGCATCCACCCCGACCAGTGATCCAGGTAGAGCTTGGCGCTGGCCGGCACGCTGTACCAGTACACCGGCACCACCATCACGAGGTCGGTGCATGCGAGCGTGGCGTCGGCCAGTGTGGCGGCATGGCCTTCTGGTGGTGGGTAGATGCCGACCGTGTGGCGGATGTCTTCGAACGGGGGTAGTGGCGTGTCGGTCAGACGGATCCAGCGTTGCTCGACTTCGGCCGGCAGCGCGAGCGATGCTTCACGCGCGAGCTGCTCGGCATTGCCATCGGCGCGTGCGCTGGTCAGGAGGAACAGAAACTTTCGTGAAGCGTCGATCGGTGTGGCACTCATCGCCAAAGTAGACCACTTCGTGCCGCGATGCGGGCCCCTGTGCGATCTCAGAACAGGAAGTACTTCTGCGCCATCGGCAATACGGTGGCGGGCTCGCAGGTCAGCAGCACGCCGTCGGCACGCACTTCGTAGGTCTGCGGGTCGACCTCGATCTTCGGCGTGCCGCTGTTGTGGACCATGTCGGCCTTGCTGATCTTGCGGGTGTTCTTCACAGCCACTGCGCGGCGTTGCAGGCCCAGCTTGTCGGGCACGCCGAGGTCGATCGACGCCTGCGACATGAAGGTGACGTTGGTACTGTTCATCGCCGCGCCGTACGCGCCGAACATCGGTCGGTAGTGCACCGGCTGCGGCGTGGGGATGGACGCATTCGGGTCGCCCATCGCGGCCGCGGCGATCATGCCGCCCTTCAGGATCAGCGAGGGCTTCACACCGAAGAAGGCCGGCTTCCACACCACCAAGTCGGCCAGTTTGCCCACCTCGATCGAACCTACCTCGTGCGAGATGCCTTGCGTGATGGCCGGGTTGATTGTGTACTTGGCGATGTAGCGCTTGACGCGGAAGTTGTCGTGCCGCGCGTTGTCTTCAGGCAGCGTGCCGCGCTGCTCCTTCATCTTGTGCGCGGTCTGCCAGGTGCGGATGATCACCTCGCCCACGCGGCCCATGGCCTGGCTGTCGGACGACATCATCGAGAACACGCCCACGTCGTGCAGGATGTCTTCGGCCGCGATGGTTTCGCGGCGGATGCGGCTTTCGGCGAAGGCCAGGTCTTCGGCGATCGATGCATCGAGGTGGTGGCACACCATCAGCATGTCGAGGTGCTCGTCGACCGTGTTCACCGTGTACGGCATCGTCGGGTTGGTCGACGAGGGGAGTACGTTCGAGAGGCCGGCGCACTTGATGATGTCGGGCGCATGCCCGCCGCCTGCACCTTCGGTGTGGAAGGTGGCGATCGCGCGGCCCTTGAAGGCGGCGATGGTGTCTTCGACGAAGCCCGATTCGTTCAGCGTGTCGGTGTGGATGGTCACCTGCACATCGTGCTTGTCGGCCACGCTGAGGCAGCAGTCGATGGCGGCGGGCGTGGTGCCCCAGTCTTCGTGCAGCTTCAGGCCGTAGGCGCCGGCCTCGACTTGTTCTTCGAGCGCGCCCGGCAGGCTCGCGTTGCCCTTGCCCTGGAAGCCCAGGTTCATCGGAAACGATTCGGCCGCCTTCAGCATCTGGTGGATGTACCAAGGCCCCGGCGTGCAGGTGGTGGCGAAGGTGCCGGTGGCCGGCCCCGTGCCACCGCCGAGCATGGTGGTCACGCCGCTCATCAGCGCCTCTTCGATCTGCTGCGGGCAGATGAAGTGGATGTGGCTGTCGATGCCACCGGCGGTGATGATGTTGCCTTCGCCGGCGATGATCTCGGTACCTGGGCCGATGATGATGTCGACCCCCGGCTGCACGTCGGGGTTGCCGGCCTTGCCGATGGCGCTGATGCGCCCGGCCTTGAGGCCGATGTCGGCCTTGACTATGCCCCAGTGGTCGATGATCAGCGCATTGGTGATGACGGTGTCGGCCACGTCTTTGGCGAGCCGCTGGCTCTGGCCCATGCCGTCGCGGATGGTCTTGCCGCCGCCGAATTTGACCTCTTCACCGTAGGTGCCGGCGGCGAGGGTGAAGTCTTTCTCGACTTCGACGATCAGGCCGGTGTCGGCCAGGCGCACGCGGTCACCGGTGGTGGGGCCGAACATCTCGGCATAAGCGCGTCGGTTGATGGTTGCCATGTGGGTTGTTCGCTTGCTGAGGGGTGGTTTGGCTCGTTGTCTTTTCAACGCAAAGGCGCAAAGAACGCAAAGGGCGCAAAGAAATCAGAGGGCATTGACGACACGGCGAATGCCGTCCTTCATGAGGGGCGTGTTGAAGTTGAGCAGCAGCCCCAATTTCCAGCGGCCAAGCCTGAGATATGAAAGCAGTTGAGAAAGATGGATAGGTTCGATGTGCTGAACTGCCTTCACTTCAAGCAGAACCAAATCGTTGATCAGAAGGTCTGCTCGGTACACCACGCCGAGCGGGCGGCTCTTGTAGAAGCCTTGGACTGGCACTTCTCGCGCAAAGGAAAGACCTCGAAGTCCCAGCTCGATTTCCATCGCTGCCACATAAGCGGATTCGAGCAAACCAGGGCCAAGGGTCTTGTGAACGGCGATGGCCGCGTCGACAAGCTGTGTCGAGATTTCATCCACCGTCACTTTGCGACCTTTGCGTTCTTTGCGCCTTTGCGATGAAAGACGGTGGAGTCAGAGAGAACCCTGAACCAGCCCACGAAACCCATACACCTTTCGGTCACCAGAAAAGTCCACGAGTTCCACCGTGCGCTGCTGCCCCGGCTCGAAGCGCACCGCGGTGCCCGAGGCGATGTTGAGCCGCATGCCGTGCGCCGTCTGGCGGTCGAACTTGAGTGCCGCGTTGGTTTCTGCGAAATGGTAGTGCGAGCCGACCTGGATCGGCCGGTCGCCGCTGTTCTCGATCACCAGCGTGATGGCGCGGCGGCCGGTGTTGATGGTGATGTCGGGGCCGTCGGTGAGCAGTTCTCCGGGGATCATGGCGGCAGCCTCAGGCGATGAGCAGTGAAGCACCGAACAGTGCGACGGCAGCACCTGCGACACGCGGTGCCCACACGCTGCGCTGCTGCAGCAGCTTGCCGGCGGCGAGACCGGCGCCATGCAGCAAGGCGGTTGCGCTGACCATGCCGATCAGCGACCACGCCGCCTGCGGGCCAGCCAGCTCGGCACCGTGGGCCACGCCGTGGAAGAGGGCGAAGCCGGCGGCGAGCAGGGCGCCTGCAGCCAGCGGCAGGCGGGCGTTCGTCGCGACCAGCAGGCCGAGCACCAGCACCGAGGCAGCAATCATCGGCTCGATGGCCGGCAGTGTGAACCCGGCCAAGCCGAGCAGCGTGCCGATCAACAGTGCAAACGCAAACGCAACCGGTGCCGCCCAGATGCGCTTCGTGGCGAGCGCGCTCCAGATGCCGAGCGCGACCATCGCCGCCATGTGATCGAGGCCGGTGAACGGGTGGGTGAAGCCGGCGGCCAGCGCTTCGGCGGCGTTGTGCACATGAGGCACGGCGCCGGTGTGGGCGAGAGCCAGGCCCGGCACCACGGCCAGGGCGAGCAACGCTGTGCGGGTAGCAGCGTGGCGAGAGACGAGACGGGTCATGCGAATCTCCTGATGAGGGATGTTGCTCTGGTGGTCATGTGATCGGTTGGTGCACAGTCACCAGCTTGGTGCCGTCGGGGAAGGTGGCTTCGATCTGGATCTCGGGGATCAGCTCGGCGATGCCGTCCATCACGTCGGCACGGGTCAGCACGGTCTTGCCTTCGCTCATCAGCGCGGCGACGGTCTTGCCTTCGCGGGCGCCTTCCATGATGGCGGCGCTGATCAGGGCGATGGCTTCGGGGTAGTTCAGCTTCAGTCCCTTGGCCTTGCGGCGCTCGGCCAGCAGCGATGCCGTGAAAATCAGCAGCTTGTCTTTTTCTCGAGGGGTCAGTTCCATGGTGGTGCGGCAGTGCAGAAGGTATGCAACATATTAGGGCGCGGCAGGCCGTTGTGGCATGGGGCTTGCGCGGGGACAACGCATGAAGCTTGCCACGTCCGCGCCACCTGACAACCCGCGCCTCGGGCCAGCCATGGTTCCGGAACTCTCGAATGCCGAGCCGACCGATGGTGCCGTTCAGCGCGTTGTGAAGGTCCGCCGCGACTACAACAGCTGGGTCGCCCGCGAGACGATGGAAGACTATGCGCTGCGCTTCACGCCGCACAGCTTTCGCAAGTGGTCGGAACTGCGGGTGGCCAACACGGCCTTCGGCGCGGCCTCGTTTCTCGTGCTCGAGGCGGTAGGCGCGACGCTGCTGGTGCAGTACGGCTTTCTCAATGCCTTCTGGGCCATCCTCGCCACCGGGCTGATCATCTTTCTGGCCGGCCTGCCCATCAGCATCTATGCCGCACGCCATGGGCTGGACATGGACCTGCTGACCCGCGGCGCGGGCTTCGGCTACATCGGCTCGACCATCACCTCGCTGATCTACGCGAGCTTCACCTTCATCTTCTTCGCGCTTGAGGCGGCCGTGATGGCCTATGCGCTGGAGCTGGCCTTCGACATCCCGCCCGCCTGGGGCTACCTGATCTGCGCGCTGGTGGTGATCCCGCTCGTCACGCACGGCGTCACGGCCATCAGCCGACTGCAGGTGTGGACGCAGCCGCTGTGGCTTTTGATGCTGGTCGTGCCCTACATCTTCGTTTTCAAATACAACCCCGGCGTGCTGTCGGAGCTGGCGAACTACGGTGGCAGCGACGGGCAAGGTTCGAAGTTCAATATCTACCTCTTCGGCACGGCGATGACAGTGGGCATTGCGCTCATCACGCAGATGGGCGAGCAAGTCGATTACCTGCGCTTCATGCCCGAGAAGACGGCCGAAACCAAGAAGCGCTGGTGGGCCGGCGTGCTGATCGGCGGGCCGGGCTGGGTGATCCTGGGGGTCATCAAGATGCTCGGTGGCGCCTTGCTGGCGTACCTGGCCATCAGCCATTCGGTGCCCACCGACCGCGCGGTCGACCCGAACCAGATGTACCTCGCGGCCTACGAATACGTGTTCGCCCGACCAGGCTGGGCGGTGGCCGCCACGGCGCTGCTGGTGGTCATCTCGCAGCTCAAGATCAACGTGACCAATGCCTACGCCGGCTCGCTGGCGTGGAGCAACTTCTTCGCGCGCCTCACGCACAGCCACCCCGGCCGCGTGGTGTGGGTGGTGTTCAACACCATGATCGCGCTGATGCTGATGGAGCTCGACGTCTTCAAGGCGCTGGGCGGCGTGCTGGGGCTGTACTCCAACATCGCGATCTCGTGGATCATGGCCGTGGTGGCCGACCTGGTGATCAACAAGCCGCTGGGCTTGTCTCCGCCGGGCATCGAGTTCAAGCGTGCGCACCTGTACGACGTGAACCCCGTTGGCGTAGGCGCGATGGGTGCGGCCTCGGTGCTGTCGGTCGCAGCCTATCTGGGCATGTTCGGGCCGCTGGCCGAGGCGTTCTCGGCCTTGATCGCACTCATCACGGCCATGGTCGCTTCGCCCTTGATCGCGTGGTGGACGAAAGGCAAGTACTACATCGCCCGCGAGCCGCAGCGCAAGCCGGGCCTCTTCACCGGCCTGCAGAGCTGCGTGATCTGCGAGCGCGAGTACGAGGCCGACGACTTGGCGCATTGCCCTGCCTACCTGGGCAACATCTGCTCGCTCTGCTGCTCACTCGACGCGCGCTGCAACGACCTGTGCAAACCCGACGCGCGCTTGTCGGCGCAATGGGCCGGCGCACTGCGCGCGATGCTGCCTAGACGCGTGTGGCCCTACATCGACACCGGCCTGGGCCACTACCTGCTGTTGATGGCCATCGTGGTGCCGCTGCTGGCCGGCATGTTCGGCCTGCTCTATCACCAGGAGGTGCGCACCCTCGGCGAGCAGGCCGCGGCCTTCGGCCCCACGCTGAGGCTCGGCTTCCTCAAGGCCTTTGCGGCGCTGCTGCTGGTGAGCGGCATCGTCGCGTGGTGGCTGGTGCTGACGCATAAGAGCCGGCAGGTCGCGCAAGAAGAGTCCAACCGCCAGACGCAAGCCGTGCACGAGCAGACGCTCGCGCTGCGCCGCGAGATCGACTCGCACCGCCGCACCGACGACCAGCTGCAAAAGGCCAAGCGCAGCGCCGAGCTCGCCAACCAGGCCAAGAGCCGCTACATCACCACCGTGAGCCACGAGCTGCGCACGCCGCTCAACAGCATCCTCGGTTATGCGCAGCTGCTGGAAGAAGACCCGTCGATCCCCGCGCATCGCAAGCAGGCGGTGAGCGTGATCCGCCGCGGCGGGGACCATCTGCTCTCGCTGATCGAAGGCACGCTCGACATCGCCCGCATCGAAGGCGGCAAGCTGAAGCTCGAGTCCAAGCCGCTGCGCTTTCGCGACTGCGTGCAGCAGATCGTGCGCATGTTCGAGCTGCAGGCGGCGGGCAAGGGCATCGAGTTCCGCGCCGAGCTGGCCGATGTGCTGCCCGCGGTCGTGCGCGCCGACGAGAAGCGGCTGCAGCAGATCCTGATCAACGTGCTGGGCAATGCCGTCAAGTTCACGCACACAGGCAGCGTGGTGTTCCGCCTGCGCTATGCGCGCGAGATCGCGCAGTTCGAAATCGAAGACACCGGCCCCGGCATCGCACCCGATGAGATCGAGCAGATCTTCGAGCCCTTTGCACGCGGCAGCGAGGCCACCAGTGGTGGCACGGGCCTCGGCCTGACCATCAGCAAGATGCTCACCGACCTGATGGGCGGCGAGATGACGGTGAGCAGCACGCAGGGCGTGGGCACCATGTTCCGCATTCGCCTCTTTCTGCCTGAGGCGCGTGGCGCGGTAGCGGCGCTTGAGGTGCCGCGCGCCAGCCGCATCGGCTACCGCGGCGAGCGCCGGCGCATCCTGATCGTCGACAACGAAGAGGTCGATCGGTCCCTGCTCGTGAGCATGCTGCAGCCACTGGGCTTCGAGCTGATGCAAGCGGCATCGGGCCACGAATGCCTGGAGGTGGTGGCGGCGTTCGCGCCCGATGCCGTGCTGATGGATCTGGCCATGCCGGGCATCGATGGGTGGGCGACGATCCGCGCGATCCGCTCGCAGCAGCTGAGCGCGGCGCCTATCGCCATCGTGTCCGGCAACGCCTTCGACAAGGACCTCGAGAACGACGTTGGCATCACGCCGCAAGACTTCGTGCTCAAGCCTGTGCGCGTGCACGAGCTGCTCGACTGGCTGGGAACGCGCCTCGCGCTCGAGTGGCTGGAAGCGCCGCGCGTCTCAGCGGATGCCGGCGTGTCGCCCACTGTGTCAGCGGATTGGGTGTTGCCCGGCGAGACCCACCTGAAGGCGCTGGATGAACTGGTCCGCCTGGGCTACTTCCGCGGCATCGTCAACAAGCTCGACGAGATCGAGGCCGACGATTTCGCCCACGCCGGTTTTGTGAACCATCTGCGTGGCCTGGTCCGCCAGTTCCAGCTCGACGCTGTGAGCCGCGCCCTGAGCAAGGCATTGCACGACCAGTCATCCGCCTGAGCGTGGCTGCGCCTGCGCAGCCCGAACGACCGCGCCGCCATAAACGCGATGAGCTGAGCTTCCGCAGACGTGTGCGGTATCCACGCGGATGTTGTGACGTGATTCACGCCTCAGCAAAGCTGCAGGGCTTGATCAGGAAATCATCAGGGCTCGGTCAAGCCTTCTGCGTGCCCGAGCTTCAGACTCGTTCTTGACGCTCAAGACGGGTGCCGGCGAGTAGAGCCATGGCACCTGTGCAGCCGGTTTCGAATCAGAAACCAGATCTGCGCTGTCTTGTGCGACTCCATGAGGCTGAACAGATGATGAAGCGTGACGAGTTCGTATTTCATTTCGATTCACTTGCAGGGCATCAGCCCGCGCAGGTGGCGATGTCCCGCGCTATGCCTGCTGTGTCGGGTAGCAGAGCCCTCCAAGCAGGCTTCACGCTGATCGAACTGATGATCACGGTGGCGATCGTCGCCATTCTTGCTGCGATGGCCTTGCCCGCCTACACCGACTACGTGATTCGTGGCCGGCTGGTCGAGGGAACGAATGCGCTGTCCGCGCTGCGCGCACAGATGGAGCAGTACTACCAAGACAACCGCACCTACAAGGACGTCGGCTCGTTCCAGAGCCCATGCAACGACACCAAGCTACCGGCACTCAAGTACTTCAACGTCAAGTGCTCGAACGTGGACAAGACCACTTACACGCTGACCGCAACTGGCACCGGAATGACGGCCGACGCCACCTTCACGGTCAACGAGAAGAACACGATGACCACGACCGGCCTGCCCACGGCCTGGGGCAAGACAGTGCCTTCGGCCAACCAATGCTGGATCATGCGCAGAGGCGAGACATGCTGAGCGCCCCCCGGCGCAGCAGCGGCTTCACCCTGATCGAGCTGATGGTCACCATCACGCTGATCGCCGTGTTGATGCTGCTCGCCATCCCCGCCTTCGGCACCTGGTCGGCCGACGCGCGCGTGCGCAGCACGGCCGAATCGCTGCAGAACGCGTTGCGCATGGCGCACCTGACGGCAGTGGCCCGCAGCCGCCCGACCGTCTTTGCGTTGACGAATGCCAATCCGGCCATGAATGCCGCGCCGGTGGCCAATGGCCGCAACTGGTACATCGAAGCGCTGCCGATGGCCGACGAGGACGAAGACAAGCTCACCGACAGCTTCATCCAAGGCGCCACCGTGGCCGCGCAATACGGGGTGACGATCACCGGCCCGGCGTCGCTGTGCTTCAACTCGCTCGGGCGCCAGGTGACCAAGACGCTCACCAAGCCGTCGACCACCTGCACGGCCCCGACCGACGACAACACGGTGACCACCAAGCCAGACACGGTCGGCACCTACACGGTCTCCAGGACCGGCGCTTCGCGCAAGTTGCTGGTCCGCGTGTACCTCGGCGGGCGTGTTCGCATGTGCGACGCCGCCAAAGATTTCCTCCACAAAGATGACCCGGACGGGTGCTGAGATGCGTTCCATTCATTCGTCAGTTCGCCCCGCCCAGCAAGGCTTCACCTTGATCGAAGTGATGGTGGCGGTGCTGATTTTTGCGTTCGGTGTGCTCGGCATCGTCGGCATGCAGGCACGGGCCGCGCAGTTCTCGGTGCAGGCCGAAGACCGCGCGCGGGCAGCGCTGCTGGCCAACGAGATCGTCACCCAGATGTGGGCGCAGCAGACCACCTCGCTGGATGAAACCAAGTTTGTCGCGACCTGGCAAAAGCGGGTGGGCGAGGAACTGCCCAGCGGCGCCGGCAAGGTCGAAGCGGGTGAGGTCACCATCACCTGGCGGCCGCCATCGCGAGCGAAGGCTGATCGGGACTACCAACTGGTGACCAAGGTGGTGATGCCATGAGCGCGTCGAATCGTTTGAAACGTGCGCGCTTCGCCGTGGCGGCACAGCGCAGTGCTGTGCGCGGCGTGACGCTGATCGAGCTGATGGTGGCCTTGCTGATCGGCTCGATTCTTTCGCTCGCGGTGTTCGGCATGATGGCCACCTTCGAAGGCCGGCGGCGCACGCTGGGGTCGACGGCCGATCTCCAGCAGGCTGGCACGATGGCGATGTTCCAGATCGACCGCTGGGTGCGCAGCGCCGGCACGGGTTTCGTCCAGTCGAATGCCTATGCCTACGGTTGCCCGCTGTACGCGGCCAAGGCGAATAACCAGATTCTGCCCAGGGCATCGGCACTCGACGCGCCCTTCGCCAATGTCAACCCGGGCACCAGTGGCGTCTTTCGTCTGGCTCCGCTGCTGATCCTGCCAGGCCAGACCAAACCCGATGCCAGCAACCAAGCCTCGGACGTGCTGGTGCTGATGTCCGGCGGCGCGGGCAACGGCAGCGTCGGAACCTTGTTCTCAGGCTCGGCGACTGCCGAGCAGCTCAGCCTGGAAAACACGGTCGCCTTCAGTGCCGATGACCTGGTGTTGCTGGCCGACCAGCAGCCTTCGGCCAGCGGCGGTGTCGCGCCTTGCCTGCTGACGCAGGCCAAGACGCAGACCATGGCGCTTGGCGGTGCCTGGTACAAGGACTCAATCGACACGGTTTCGGTGGCTGGCTACACCGACACCGCAGTCGCCATCGATCTCGGCAACGTCGGCAAGAACCGCCCGCCGTCATTTCAGCTGGTGGGCGTGGGCGACCACAACACGCTCTTCAGCTACGACTTGCTGCAGACCGTGGACACGCCGCTGCAGGCCCGCGCCGAAGGCGTGTTCGAACTGCACGCGCTGTACGGCGTCGACATCAACGGCGACGGCAAGGTGGACGACTGGGTGTCGCCCGCCAGCGGGGACTACTCGTTGGCCGCGCTGTCGGCTGGAACGAGTGCCGCCGCAGGCTTGCTGAAGAACATCAAGGCGGTGCGCGTCGGCCTGATCCTGCGCACCTCGCTGCCCGAGAAGGACGTGGTCAGCCCCGCCACGCTCAAGCTCTTCGCAGACATTGGCAACGACTCGCTGACCTATTCCCGCACCCTCACGGGCGACGAGTTGAAGTACCGCTACCGCACCATCGAAGCGACGATCCCGCTTCGCAACAACCTTCTGTGATGGCGCGCCGCATGGAACAAGCATCCACTTTCAGGCGCCCATCGATCCGGCCTGCGCGACCGGCGCAGCAGCGCGGCGTGGTGCTGGTCGTCACGATGATTGCGCTGCTTCTGCTGCTGGTGGGTGCCGCGGCGATGCTGCGCTCGGTCGACACCTCGTCGGTGCTGGTCGGCAATCTCTCGTTTCGACGCGACCTGACCAACCGTGGCGAACAGGCCATCGTGGCCGCCCGCAAGGCGCTGGTCAACGGGGCACTGAGTGCAGAGACGACGCGCAATGCCAACCTCGCTTCCGCGTACTACTCGGCCGTCAAATTCGAGAACGGCTCCAGCGGCATTCCGAAGGTGCTGATCAGCGACTCGGCCTTCACCTCGGCCGGCATGACGGTGGCCGACATCTCGGACGACGACGTCGTGGTGCGCTACGTGATCGATCGCCAGTGCACGGCCGCCGGCGAGTTCGACACGCGCACCTGCGAGGTGGTGGCGTTGAGTGGGGACGACAGCGGCTCCAACTGGCTGCGCAAGCCCGGAGGCGTGTCGCGCCCGCTGTACCGGATCAGCGTGCGCGTGACCGGGCCGCGCAACACGCAAGCCTATTTCCAGACCACTTTTTCCTACTGAGCGCATTGCCATGGATTCGTCTTCTCCCACCATCGCTGCGCACATGCGCCTGCCTGGCCTGCGCAAGACGTGTGAACAGTGGCTGCGCCGGTCTGCCTGTTTGCTGCTGGCCTTTGCCGCGCTGCCGAGCATCAGTGCCACGCCAGTGACCGTTGACCTGGCCGACCAGCCGCTCTTCGGCACCGTGTCGGTTCCGGGAAACTTGATCCTGGCGCTGTCGGTGGAGTGGCCTACGGCAACGACGCCGGCTTACCCGATCTCGACTGAGTACGCGCCGTCCGCCACGTTCCTCGGGTACTTCGACCCGGCCAAGTGCTACACCTACAAGGCGGTCAATACGGGCACGAGCGCCAAACCCGACTACTCGACCAGCTATTTCGACCCTTCCGCGAAGGCCAACGCCCACGTCTGCTCGGACGGGTGGAGCGGCAACTACCTCAACTGGGCATCGATGCAGACGCTGGATGCGTTCCGCTGGGTGCTGACCGGAGGCTTCCGGAGCGTCGACACATCGAGTGAGACCATCTTGACGAAGACCTTTGCAGCGAAGATCGGTAGCGCGCCGAAGAATCCAGACAAGGCGCTGACATCGAACCTGTCCGGCGCCGTCCCGATGACGACCTGGACGTCGGTGGCCACCAGCATCAAGAACCAGGGAACAGCCATGTTGTTCAGCGGCGCCGGAACGAAAGGGCTGCGTGGCAACTTCCCGGGTGCCGGTTGTCTGAAAGACAAATTTTGCGTCGACAGCACCAAGACGGTCGTCGACTACGGATCGGACGATGAGCTCAAAGCGTCCGCCGTGTATCGCGTTTATATCAACGTGAAAGTGTGCGACCCGAAATTCGGGCTCGAACAAAACTGCAAGCAATACGGCTCCAGCTACAAGCCCGAGGGCTTGATGCAGAGCTACGCAGGCAACCTGCGCTACTCGGCCTTCGGCTATTTGAACGACTCCAACGGCAGCCGCGATGGCGGCGTGATGCGTGCCCGCATGAACTTCATAGGCCCGACCCAGCCGGTGCTGGGCGCGGCGGCCATCAAAAACCCGGCCCCCGAATGGAGTCCAGACACGGGCGTCATGCTCCCCAACCCGAACAGTGGCGATTCCCGTGCAACCGCTACGGCACTGGGCTTGGCTAGCGCCGCTGTCGCGAACAGCGGGGTGATGAATTACCTGAACAAGTTCGGCTATGCCTCGGGAACCTACAAGGCGAGCGACCCGGTCAGTGAGCTGTACTACGCGGCTTTGCGGTACTTCAAGCACCAGGGCAACGTGGCCGCCTACACCGACATGTCAAAGGCCAAACCAGAAGAAAAGCCAGCGTTTGCCGACGGGTTCCCAGTGATTACCCAGTGGGACGACCCGATCATCTATTCGTGCCAGAAGAACTTCATTCTCGGTATCGGCGACGTCAACACGCACAGCGACAGCAATATTGCCGATGACCTGGTCGACGTCCAGAAAGCAACGAACATGGTCGGCCAGCTCGAGGGCTACAGCGGGCTTGCCTCTGCCGAGGTTGTGCCAACCTTCGGCAATACCTATTTCATTGCCGGCCTGGCTTACGACGCGCACACGATGGACATCCGGCCGGACGAGAAGGCCATGCCCGACAAGCAGACCGTCAACACGTATTGGATGGATGTGCAGGAAGACCAGGTCTTCCGCCACAAGAACCAGTACTGGTTGGCCGCAAAGTACGGTGGCTTCAAGGTACCCGAAAAGTTCGAGCCCTATTCCCGCAACAACGGAACCGGCAGCATCGGCGAAGAGAGCGGCTGGCGCACGAACACCGACACCCTGACGTTCCAGACGGATCCGTCCTTCAACACGCTGACGTACTCGACTGACGGCAGCGGCACCACAGACAAGCGGCCCGACAACTACTTTCCCGGCGATCGGCCCGAGGCGATGCAGGATGGGCTGACCAAGGCCTTTGCCAAGATCGCAGGCGAGGTGGCGTCTGCCCACGGAACGGCCTTGGCGACCGCGTCACCGAACGTGACCAGCAGCGGTGCAGTGAGCTATTCGGCGTCATACGACGCCAAGAACTGGACGGGCGCGGTGGTGGCTTCGACGGTCACCTTCGATCCCAAGACCGATGCACCGACGTCGGTCACCAAATGGAGCGCGCAGGACGTGCTCGACGCTTCGAGTGTGACCGCATCGTCACGCAAGATCGTCACGTGCTGCACCAGCGGCGGCGCTGGCCTGCCGTTCACTGTCTCGGCACTGAAAGGAACCCAGCTGAACTACGCGTCGTTCGGTGCTGTGCTCGGCGTAGCGAAGGATTCGCAATCGGTGTCGGACTACGTTGACTACCTGCGCGGAGACAGGTCGAAGGAGATCGGCAACGCCACCGACGAGAAAAAGGGCAAGGCCACCGACGATAAGAAGGGCAAGTACCGCGCTCGTGCATCTCGGCTCGGCGACATCATCAACGCCAAGCCGCTCGCGGTCGGGGCGCCGAGCTTCCCGTATTTCGAGGTTTACAACCCTGGCTACGGCGCATTCAAGTCCACTCAAGCAAAGCGCAAGACCGTGGTTTATGCAGGCACCAACGACGGCATGCTGCATGCATTCGACGGCAGCGTGGACACCGCAGAATCCGGCAGCGAATTGTTTGCCTACGTTCCGAGCTTCGTCTACGGAAGCACCAGCACCGCCAACATCACGGGCCTTGCCTCGTTGGGCAACCCGAACTTCACGCACCATTACTTCGTCGACGCGACGCCGGGCCAGTTCGACCTCGACCTGAACAAGACCAGCGGTGCGACCGGCAAGGGGCCTGACTGGCGCACCTTGCTGATCGGCGGCCTCGGCAAAGGCGGCAAGGGCTACTACGCGATCGACGTCACCGACCCGACCAAATGGACCGGTGAGACCGAAGTCGCCGGCAAGGTGATGTGGGAGTTCACGGACTTGCGCATGGGCTACAGCTATGGCGCAGCCAGCGTGGTGAAGACCAAGAAGTACGGCTGGGTCGTGGTGCTCACGTCCGGCTACAACAACAGCGATGGCAAGGGCTACTTCTTCTTCGTCAACCCACGCACCGGCGAGTTGCTCGAAGCGGTGGCCACGACAACGGGCTCGAACTCGGCGCCAGTCAACCTCGCGCACCACACCGTGTTCGTGCCGCACTACACCGACATGACGGGCGACGCCATCTATGCCGGCGACCTGCAGGGCAATCTGTGGCGGGTGGACCTGACCGGCGCGACTGGCAGCTACAGCGCCCCTACGCAGATCGCCACCCTGACCAACGCCCAAGGAGAAGCCCAGCCCGTGACGACCCGTCCCTTGGTCGAGGCGGACCCCAGTTCGTCGAAGCGCTACGTGATGGTCGGCACCGGTCAGATGATGGGCGAAAGCGACATCACCAGCAAGTCGGCGCAGGCGTTCTACGCCATCGTCGACGGCACAGATGCGTTTGGCGGCTTCTACACGAGCGGCAGCGCCAACAGCACGCTGCCCAGCGGCGCGTCGTTCCCGGTCGCGCGCAATGCGCTCCAGGCCAACACCGATCTGCTCACTGGCATTGGAAGCAAACCCACTTCGGTGATGGGCTGGTATTTCGACCTGCCCGTGAGCGACAACATCGGGCAGCGTGTCAACGTCGACGCCACGGCCAACCGGGGTACCGTCGCCTTCATCGGCAACCTCCCCGTGGGGTCGGCCTGTGAGTTCTCGGGCACGGGCACGCTGTACGCAGTGAACTTTGCCACCGGGCAAACCGTGCTGCAGAAAGTCGACGACGCGACCACATCCAGCAACGGCGCACCCGCGACCGTCAGCCTGATCGCGTCGTCCAAGCCCATCAAGGGCACGCTCACCGAGGTGAGCATCATGCGAGTCAACGGCAAGCTGCGCTTGTATGCAGGCGGCAGCACCGGCGACGTTGTCCACGCACCCGCCAATCTGAACACCGCCGCCGGCGTCAAGCAGCTGAACTGGCGCGAGGTGCCGCTCTCCGAGTGAGCGGTGTCGAGATGAGGCACCGCCATGCTCTGCGAGGCTGCGCTGCGGTGCTGCCTGCGGTGCTGCTGGCCCATGCTGTTCTCGGCGGGCTGATGATGGGCGGTGCGCCTCGCGGCAGTGGCGCACCTCACCGGCCGGTGATGGTTGCGCGGATGGTGGCCCCAACGCAGACGGTTGCACCGTCAAACCTGCACGCTGCCCCGCTTGCGCAGGGTCCACCAAGCCGGCAAGAAGCGCATATAGCGCCGGGAGCGCCCGTCCTGCAGACCGGTGTGGCCGCCTTCGCCGGGTTCAAGCCGTCGAGGGATCTGGATCGCGCGGCCGTCCCCCGTTCTGCCCCCGACGTCTCGATGCTCGAGGGGCTGCACTTCTCGGGCCTGCCGATGCGCTTGCGCCTGTATGTGGACGGTACCGGCAAGGTCGTTGACGTGGTGGTGCTGCAGGCCGTCGATGACGACGAGGTGCTGGACCGCGTGCGCCGCATGTTCCTGGCGACGGCCTTCATTGCCGGCCGTGTTCGCGGCGAGGACGTCGCGTCCTATAAAGACCTTGAACTGGTGCTGACGTCACCCGGATAACCCGGTCGGACTGCGTGCTCAGCGTTGCCCAGCCGCGTGCCTGCGCAGCGCGACGCTGCTCAAAAAAATATTCGACGAACGGCAACGAAACGCCGACGAGCGGCTTTCGTGTCGGCGTTGCAACCAAGCGGAAAGATTGCGTTGTGTTTGCGTTGCGAGACTTCTTCCATGGCACCTGACGGCCGGCGCGAGCTGGATGTTGCAGGCCCCTGGATTGACCTCGCACCGAGCACACGATGAACCGAACCTGCAAAGACTGCACGACGCCGAAGCGACGCCCTGAAGCTGGCTTCACGCTGATCGAATTGATGATCACGGTGGCGATCATCGCGATCCTTGCCGCCATCGCCTTGCCCTCCTACACCGACTACGTGATCCGGGGACGGCTGGTCGAGGGAACGAATGCCTTGTCCGCACTGCGCGCGCAGATGGAGCAGCACTACCAGGACAACCGGACCTACCTGGACGCCAGCAGCAGTTCGATCCTCAGCCCGTGCAACAGCACCAAGCTTGCAGCGCTCAATGCGTCGCTCAAGTACTTCGCCGTCACGTGTCCGACCTGGACGAAGACCACCTATACGCTGAAAGCCACTGGCACCGGCACTGGCACTGGCATGTCGGCCGGTGCCACCTACACGGTGGACCAGCAGAACACGATGGCCACCACGGGCCTGCCCACGTCGTGGGGCAGCGTGCCCTCGGCCAACCAGTGCTGGCTCATGCGCCGGGGTGAAACATGCTGAGCACGGCTCGCCGCGGCGGCGGCTTCACCCTCATCGAGCTGATGGTCACGATCACACTGATCGCGATCCTGATGCTGCTGGCCGTGCCCGCCTTCGGCACCTGGTCGGCCGATTCACGTGTGCGCAGCGCGGCGGAGTCGCTCCAGAACGCGCTGCGGCTGGCTCAATCGAGTGCGGTGGCGCGCAGCCGCACCAGCATGTTTGCATTGACGAGCGCCACCCCGGTCTACAACGCCACACCCGTGGCCGGCGGCAGCAGCTGGTACGCGATCCTGCGGCCGCTGTCCGATTCGGACGAGACCTACAGCAGCTCGAGCCTGATCGCGAGCGCCACGGTGGCAAGCCAGTACGGCGTGACGATCTCGGGCCCGGCGTTGCTGTGCTTCAGCTCGCTGGGCCAGCAGACCACCGCCACCTACCTGGGAGCGACCTGCACGGTGCCCACGGACGACAAACCCATTAGCTACACCCTGTCTCGGACCGGTGCCGCACGCAGCTTGAAGGTGCTGGTGTATCTGGGCGGGCGCGTGCGCATGTGCGACGCCGCCAAGACGCTGTCGGACACCGACCCGGATGGGTGCCCCGCATGAGCACCCTCCAACCCTCAGCGCACCGTGCCCATCGCGCCCCACGCGGCTTCACCCTCATCGAGGTGATGGTCGCCTTGCTGGTGTTCTCGCTCGGCGTGCTTGGCATCGTCGGCATGCAGGCGCGTGCCGCACAGTTCTCGACGCAGAACAACGACCGTGCGCGGGCCGCCATGCTGGCCAATGAGATCGTCGCGCAGATGTGGGCGCAACAGAGTGCGGCGACGGACGCCACCACGCTGGCCGCGTGGCAGGCCCGCGTGAGCGACACGTCGGTGGCTGGCCTGCCCAATGGCGTCGGCACGATCACCACGGCGACCGGGACCGACAGCCTGGTCACCGCCACCGTGACCGTCAGCTGGCGGCCGCCATCGATGGCGACCAGCAGCACGGCGAACCAGTTCGTGACGACGGTGGTGATGCCATGACTCTCCTACGCCAACGCCAACGCCAACGCCAACGCGGCGTGACCCTCATCGAGCTGATGGTCTCGCTGGTGATCAGCATGGTCTTGTCGCTCGCCGTCGTTGTCGTCATGTCGACCTTCGAAGGCCGGCGGCGCACGCTCGGCGCGGGTGCCGATCTCGACCAGGCCGGCAGCGTGGCCATGTTTCAGATCGACCGCTGGGTGCGCAGCGCCGGAACGGGCTTCGCCCAGTCGAATGCCTACGCCTACGGCTGCCCGCTTTATGCGTACAAGTCCAGCGTCGGCCAGATCCTGCCGCTCTCACAGGCGCTGCCCGTGCCGTTCGCGAGTGTCAACCCGGGCAGCAGCGGTGTCTTCCGGCTCGCGCCGGTGCTGATCCTGCCCGGCCAGACCACGCCGGGTGCCGGCAACGCTACCACCACGGGGCACACCTCCGATGTGCTGGTGCTGATGTCTGCCGGCGCGAGCAATGGCAACGTCCCCACCGCGTTCTCGGCTGCGGCCATCGCAGGGCAGCTGAATCTGGTCAACACGGTGCCCTTCAGCGCCAACGACCTGGTGCTGTTGACCGACAAGCAGCCGGCATCCAGCGGCGGCATCGCGCCCTGCCTATTGACGCAGGCAGCGAGCACCGTCAGCGGTGGCGCGGCATCGGCAATGGCACTCGGGGGAACCTGGTACGGGGCCTCGGTCGACACCGTTTCGCTCCCCGGCTATTCGGACACCGGCGTGGCCATCGACCTCGGCAACCCCGTGACGAATCTGCCGCCCTCGTTCCAGCTGTTGGGCGTCGGCGACCACAACACCCTGTACAGCTACGACCTGCTGCAGACCTCCGACATCCCGTTGCAGGCCCGGGCCGAAGGCGTGTTCGAGATGCACGCGCTGTACGGTGTCGATACCGACGCCAACGGCAAGGCCGACACTTGGGTCAAGGCCGACAGTGGCAGCTACACGGTGGCCGCGCTGTCGGCGGGCACCAGCACGGCTGCGGGTCTGCTGAAGACCATCAAGGAGGTGCGCATCGGTCTGATCCTGCGAACGGCGCTGCCGGAGAAGGACGTGGTCACCGGCACCACGCTCACGCTGTTCTCCGACCTCGGCAGCACGCTGGCCTTCACGCGCCCTCTCGACAGCACCGAGCAGCATTACCGCTACCGCACGGTCGAGGCCACGATCCCGTTGCGCAACAACTTCCTGTGATGGCGGCTCGAATGACATCTTCCTTGGCACGTCGGAGGGGCGCGAATCGCCCGGCGCAACATGCCCAGCGCGGCGTGTCGATGATCGTGACGCTGATTGCCCTGATGCTGCTGCTTGTGGGCGCGGCGGCCATGATGCGCAGCGTCGACACCTCGTCGGTGCTGATCGGCAACCTGGCGTTCCGCCGTGACCTGACGAACCGGGCCGAGCGCGCAATCATGACCGCCCGCTCCGCGCTGGTCAGCGGGTCGCTCAGTTCGGAGAGTTCTCGCATCGCGAACCTGGCAACCGAGAACTACTCGGCCGTTCGCCTCGACAACGGCACCAACGGCGTTCCCAAGGTGCTGACGCAGGACTCGCTCTTCACCATGACGCATGCCGACATCGCCGACGCGGACGCCGGCACCACGCTGCGCTATGTGATCGACCGCCAGTGCATCTCTGCCGGTGCCTTCAGCACCAGCACCTGCGAGGTCCTCGAAAGCGCCTCCGATGCAGGCGGTTCCAACTGGCTGCGCAAACCCGGCGGCGCCTCGCGGCCGGTGTACCGGATCAGCGTGCGCGTGCAGGGCCCGCGCAGCACCGAAGCCTATTTCCAGACCACCTTTGTCGACTGAGCGAACCATGACACTGCCTTTCAAGATGTGCGACCGGTTGTTGCGCTGGCCTGCGGCCTTGCTGCTGCTTGGCGCTGTGGTGCTGCCGGGTGTCAGCGCGGCTGTCGACCTGGCCGACAAGCCGTTGTTCTCGACCGTTTCGGTGCCCGGCAACCTGATCCTGGCGCTGTCGGTGGAGTGGCCGACAGCCACGACGCCGGCCTACCCGAGCACCACGGCCTATGCGACCAGCAGCACCTTCCTGGGCTACTTCGACCCTGCGAAGTGCTATAGCTACACGGCCGTCAACACCGGCACCAGCGCAAGCCCCGATTACTCGACCAGCTACTTCGCGCCTTCCGGTGCGGCCAGCAGCCATGCTTGTTCCGGCGGGTGGAGCGGCAACTACCTGAACTGGGCGTCGATGCAGACGCTCGATGCCTTCCGGTGGGTGATGACGGGCGGCTACCGCAGTGTCGATACGACGAGCTCGACCATCCTGACCAAGACCTACGCCGCGCAAGACAGCACGGTCATGCCCGACAAATCGATATCGAGCAGCACCCTCGTCAGCGGCGCCACGCCGTTCGGTTGGTCGACGGCTGCGACCCGGTTGCGCGCCATCGGCACGGCCATGTACATCACCGCCGGCAGTTCGTTCGGCAGCCCGGTCGACTACACCGGATCGAGCACCACCAGCTCCAGTGCCGTCTACCGCGTGTACATCAACGTCAAGGTCTGTGACTCCAACATCGGGCTGGAGAGCAATTGCAAGCAGTACGGCAGCAACTACAAGCCCGAAGGCCTGATGCAGACCTACGCGTCGCAGCTGCGCTACTCGGCCTTCGGCTACTACAACCACAGCGGTGACACCACGCAGCAGCGTGACGGCGGGGTCATGCGTGCGCGCATGAAATACATCGGCCCGACACAGCCCGTGCCGGGGTCGGCTGCGGTCACCAATTCGGCCACGGAATGGAGCTCGACCACCGGCATCATGGTGACCAGCCCCGACGCGACCGACGCTTCGGCCACGGTGTCACGCGCTTCTTCTGCGGGCTGGACGGTATCGATCCCCAACAGCGGTGTCATGAACTACCTGAACAAGTTCGGCTACACCGCGAAATCGTACAAGTCGAAAGATCCTGTCAGCGAGATGTACAACGCCGCTCTGCGGTATTTCAAGAACCTGGGCAACGTGGCGTCGTACACCGACCTTTCCGGTGCCGGTACCTCGGCCACGGCCTCGACCTGGCTCGACGGCTTCCCGGCCATCGCAACCTGGGACGACCCGATTCTGTATTCCTGCCAGAAGAACTTCGTTCTGGGTATCGGTGACGTCAACACCCACCGCGATGCCAATCTCTACGGGAGCACCTTGCGGGCCAGCAGCACCCTTGAGCCCAGCTTGCCTAGCGAGATTGCCACCGACAGCTCGGTCAACGTGGCCACGGCAACCGACATGGTGGGCACGCTCGAAGGCTTTTCCGGTCTTGGCAGCATCTTTGCTGCATCGGGCAATTCGACCTGCGACAAAACCAGCCTGCAGTGCAACACCTACTACATCGCGGGGCTGGCCTACGACGCGCACACCAAAGACATCCGCAGCGATCTCACGGACAGCCAGACCGTCAACACCTACTGGATGGACGTGCTCGAGAACCAGGTCTACAAGCACAAGAACCAGTACTGGCTGGCGGCCAAGTACGGCGGCTTCGACGTGCCGTCCGGGTTCTCGCCGTACGCCAGCAGCAACGGGACCAGCACCCTCAGCGACAGCAAGTGGTACAACTCGAGCGACACCTTGACCATAGGGACTGCGGGGCTGGCCTACTCCACGGACGCCAGCGGAGCTACCACCGACAAGCGGCCCGACAACTACTTCCCCGGCAACCAGCCGGACACCATGCTGTCCGGCCTGACCACGGCCTTCGCCAAGATCAGCAGCGAAGCCGCGGCGGCCAACAGCACGGCGTTCTCTGCACCGTCGCCCAACGTCACCGGCAGCGGCTCTATCAGCTACTCGGCCACCTACGACCCGTCCACCTGGACGGGGAAGGTCATCGCCTCGACGGTCGTCTATGCAAGCGATGGCACGCCGACGCTGACGACGCAGTGGGACGCGCGGGCTCTGCTCAGCGCGTCGAGCGTGACCACCTCCAGCCGCAAGATCATCACCTGCTGCACCACGGGCGGCGCGGGCCTGCCGTTCACGTCCTCTGCATTGAGCGGGGCCTCGCTGAATTCGCGCACCTACTACGCATCGTTCTCCGCCGTGCCGGGCGTGGCAACCGCCTCGCAATCGGCCTCCAAGTTCGTGGCCTACCTGCGCGGCGACACCGCACAAGAGATCGCCAACGGCGGTGTCTACCGCACCCGCAGCTTCCGGCTCGGCGACATCGTCAACGCCAAGCCGATCGCCGTCGGCACGCCCAGCGCCGCGTACTACGACGTCTACAACCCCGGCTACAGCGCGTTCAAGTCGGCCTATGCGAGCCGCAGGACTGTCGTGTACGCGGGCGCCAACGACGGCATGCTCCACGCCTTCGACGGCACGGTAGGCGCCACGGCCTCGGGGAGCGAGCTGTTCGCCTACGTTCCCAGCTTCGTCTACGGCACGTCGAGCACCGCGAGCACGAGCGGACTCGCCACGCTGGGCAACCCGAGCTTCACGCACCACTACTTCGTCGACGCCACACCCGGCCAGTTCGATGTCAACCTCAACAAGACCTCCGGCGCGACGAGCACCACCGCCGATTGGCGAACCCTGCTCATCGGCGGCCTGGGCAAAGGCGGCACGGGCTACTACGCGATCGACGTGACCGACCCCACCACCTGGAGCAGCGAGACCGAGGTGGCGGGCAAGGTGATGTGGGAGTTCACCGACTCGCGCATGGGCTACAGCTACGGAACGCCCAGCGTGGTGAAGACCAAGAAGTACGGCTGGGTGGTGGTGTTCACCTCTGGCTACAACAACAGCGATGGCGTCGGCTATTTCTTCTTCGTCAACCCGCGCACCGGCGAGTTGCTCGAAGCCGTGGCCACACCCAGTGGGTCGACGTCTGCACCCATCAACATGGGGCACCACACCGCCTTCGTGCCCGACTACACCGACATGACTGCCGATGCGATCTATGCCGGTGACATGCAAGGCAACCTGTGGCGTGTGGACTTGACGGGTACGACGGGCAGCTACAGCGCGCCCACGCTCATCGCCACCTTGGCCAACGCCAGTGGCACCGCGCAGCCGGTGACGACCCGGCCGTTGATCGAGATCGAACCCAATTCGTCGAAGCGCTACGTGATGGTCGGCACCGGCAAGCTGATGGCCGACAGCGACATTTCCAGCAGCTCGGTGCAGTCGTTCTACGCCATCGTCGACGGCACCGGCGCCGGCGCGGGGTTCTACACCAGCAACACGTTGCCCAGCGGCGTGTCGTTCCCGATCGCGCGCAGTGCGCTCACGGCCAACACCTCCTTGCTCAGCGGCATCGGCAGCTCGCCGAGCTCGGCCATGGGCTGGTACTTCGATCTGCCGGTGACCAACAGCATTGCGCAGCGTGTGGATGTCGACCCGACGGCCAACCAGGGCATCGTTGCGTTCATCGGCAACCTGCCCAATGGGTCGGCCTGCAGCCCGTCGGGCACCGGCACGCTGTACGCCGTGAGCTTCGCGACCGGGAAGACCGTGCTGCAGAACAGCAGCGGCGACCTGATCGCATCGTCGTCACCGATCTCGGGCATCCTCACCGACCTGGCCATCCTGCGGGTCAACGGCACGCTGCGTCTGTATGCGGGTGGCAGCACCGGTGACGTCGTCAACGCTCCGGCGAACCTGAGCACGGCCAGTGGCGTGAAACAGCTGAACTGGCGCGACGTGCCGCTGGCTGACTGACCATGGGCGCCGCAGCGCACCACCCGATGAGGGGCTGCACTGCGGCACTCCTGCTGGCCGTTCTTGCGCATGGCACAGCGGGTTGGCTCGTTCTGCGCGAGACGGCCACCGCTGAAGCCATGCCGGCAGGGCGCGCCGCCGCCATCGCCATGCTGCTGGTTGCTCCCCAATCGAGCGCCCGCCCAGCGGTCCGTGCCGAGGCGCCACGCCGCGACAGCGTGGCGAAATCGCAGCATGTCGAACGGGAGGCCACCTCCGCCTCGAAGGCGGCACCGCTCGCCGCGGCGGCCGAGGTCTTCAAGTCGCCCAGAGAACTCGAGCGAGCAGCCCTGCCGCGCTCGGCTCCCGACATCTCAATGCTGGCTGGCCTGCCCTGGTCCGGCTTGCCGACGCGGCTGCGCCTCTTTGTCGATGCTGCCGGCACGGTCGTCGACGTGGCCGTGCTCCAGACCAGCGAAGACGAAGAAGTGGTGGAGCGTGTGCGCCGGATGTTCCTGTCCACCGCCTTCGTTGCCGGGCGTGCCGAGGGCATGGATGTGGCGTCGTACAAGGACGTCGAGCTCACGCTGGGGCCAAGGTAGGCGAGTCGGATCTGGGCTGCACCGGGGCCTCGCAGTGGGAATGCGGCCCGGTTGGGCTACGCTCGCAGTGTCGCTCGGCCGCTTGGCCGGGCAAGACCCCCGTTCGAGCCCAGCCAACATGACCGATAGACTCCCCGACCGCAGCGTCAGCGACGTGGTGCTGATCGTCGACGACGTGCCTGATAACCTCTCGTTGCTGCATGACGCGCTCGACGAGTCGGGCTACACCGTGCTGGTGGCCACCGACGGCGAAAGCGCCTTGCAGCGTGCCTTGCAGGCCGTGCCCGACATCGTGCTGCTGGACGCCGTGATGCCGGGGATGGACGGCTTCGAGGTCGCGCGCCGCCTGAAAGCGCAGCCCGACACCGCGCACATCCCCATCATCTTCATGACCGGCCTCACCGAGACCGAGCACGTGGTGGCGGCGTTTGCGGCAGGCGGCGTCGACTACGTCACCAAGCCCATCCGGCCGCAAGAGGTGCTGGCCCGCATGTCGGTGCACATGCAGAGCGCGCGGCAGGCCCGCCAGGCGCGCAACGCGCTCGACGCCTTTGGCCACGCGACCATGGCCGTGCACGTCACCGACAACCTGCGTGCAGGCCGCGCGGTATGGCAAACGCCGCTCGCACGCCAGCTGATGCACACCTACTTCGCCGTCGCGCCTGGCCAGGTGCCCGAGGTCTTGCTCGAATGGCTGCGCGAACAGTCGGAGCTGGGCTCGCAAGGGCGCGAACCCAAGCCGCTCACCATCGCGCGCGAGTCGAAGCAACTCGTGTTCTCGCTGCAAGAGCGCACCAGCGACGACGATTGGCTGATGGTGATGCGCGAGGTGTCCGACGCCGCTGTCGTCGACGCAATGCTGCAGGCCTTCAAGCTCACGATGCGCGAAGCCGAGGTGCTGTACTGGGTCGTCAAGGGCAAGACCAACCGCGACATCGGCGACATCCTCGGCAGCAGCCCGGCCACCGTGAAGAAGCACCTGGAGCACGTGTTCGAGAAGCTGGGCGTGGAAACGCGCAATGCAGCCGCGTCGCTCGCAATGAAAAAGGTGCGCCTGCTGGCGGGGTAGCGATTGCCGATGAGCCGAGTTCTCTTCGTGTGCGGCAAGAACCGGTGGCGCAGCCCGACCGCCGAGCAGGTGTTCAGCGAGCACCCGGGCATCGAGTCTTCATCGGCCGGGCTGAGCCACGACGCTGAGACGCCGCTGTCCGTGGAACTCGTCGAGTGGGCGGAGCTGATCTTCGTGATGGAGAAGCAGCACAAGGCGAAGTTGTCGGCGCAGTTCAAGCCTCATTTGGGCGGCAAGCGAGTCGTTTGCCTGAACATTCCGGACAACTACCGGTTCATGGATGCAGCGCTCGTGAAGCTGCTCAGGACGAAGGTCACGCCCTTTCTGCCCTAGCCACCATCACTGCATAGCCCGACGGCCAAGCAGGCGCTCAAGCGCTGCGATGCGCATGCGGCGAGTGCGTGCGCAAGTGGCTGAAGCCAAACCCCACCACCAGCACGCCGAGTGCGCCCAGCCCGATGACGACGCGCGAACCGGCGGTGCCGATCAGCATGCCGGCAGCCCACACGCCTGCTGTCTGCCCCATGTAGAACAGCGAGGCGAAGGACGCCACCGCGGCACCTCGGCGCTCGGGCGCCATTTGCGTGGCGTTGGTCTGCAGCGTGTTGTGCAGCATGTAGAAACCCAGGCCGGCGATGAAGCAGCCCGGTATCGACCACCACCAGGTCGGGCCGAAAGCCACCAGCGCGAGTGACGCCGCCATCAGCACGCCGCCCCAGAGCGCCATGCCGGCTTCGCCGAGGCGCTTCACCATCCACTTCGAGGTGCCGGCGAAGAGCAGGCCACCCATGCCGAACAGCATCACCAGCAGGCCCGCCGATGCCAGCGAGATGGCGAACTGGGTGTGCAGGTGCGCGGCGATGAATGCGAAGCAGCCATAGAGAAAGCCGCCTTCGAGAAACACGGTGAGCAGTACCACGCGAGCCCAGGGCTTGGCCAGCACGGCGCCGAACTCGGCCACCGTGCGCTGGACCACGTGCCCTTCGGCGCGCGACGTGAGCTTGGCCTGTGCCGGCAGGCGCTTGTTGAGCGACAGCAGCGCGATGCTGATGCCCAGGAAGATTGCGCCGATGCCGATGAACGGCCAGTGCCGGCCCAGGTGGTCGGCTGCCAGGCCGCCGACCAGCACGCCGGTCGACAGGCCCATGATTTGGCCAACCAGAAAGCGCGCAATCACCGGCTGGCGGATGGCATAGGGCACCACGTCGCCGATCCACGCCATCGACAGCGGGATGACGGCGGCCGCGGTGGCGCCGGAGAGCAGGCGCGCGACGATCAGCGATTCGAAGTTGGGTGCCAGCCCGCAGGCCAGCGAGGTGAGGGCCGAGGCCACGCAGGCCCAGGCAACGACGACGTATTTGCCGTAGCGGTCGCCCAGCGGCCCGAACAACAATTGCGAGAAACCGTAGGCGACCGAGAAGGCCGTCACCACGGATGATGCGCTGCCCAGCGACACGCCGAACTCGGTGGCCAGGCGAGGCAGCAGCGGGTCGGTGATGCGCAGCGAGACGCCGCTGGCAAAGGCTGCCAGCGCGAGCAGCAGGATCGCCTGCGCCGGTACGGGCAGATCGTCGGACGAGGCGGTGGGGGCGAGGGAAGGGGCAGGTGAACTCATGGGCCGCGCCAGCATAGCCGCGCAGGCTTGCCGGTGCTGATGCGGGGTTGAACCCCCTAGAACCCTCGTTCGCAACGAATGAAACGTGGGCAGACTTCCACCGAAGCGCGAGTGAAACACCGCGCCGCGACCATTCGTTTCGGAGCATCGGCCCGCAGACGCGTTGCCTGAGGCGCTCCCATCCTCAGAAGGAACCCGACATGAAAATCGAACGAGCCCACCGCGTGAAGACATTTGGCCTTGCCGTGGCCGTGCTGCTGTCTGCCGTGGCGGCTGGCGGCACCTGGCTCGACGAGAGCGTGCCGCTCGACCCCGTCACCGCCTCGGCCGAAACCATGTCGCCAACGGCCGACGAATCGATGTTCGTGCAGTCCGGCGGTGTGGTGCCTGACGCGGCCGGCGAAGCCGTCTACGGCGAGGCCGATGTGCGGCAGGCCGCTGCGGGCAATCCGCACCTTGCCACGGTGCGTTGAATCAACCCGATGTTGCCGCGTCTCGATGTGGTGACATCTCGCGGCACGGGCCTCAGTGCTTCTCGCCGCGGCTGTTGACCGAGCCCAGGCCCGAGGTCGAGCGCTTGACCTCCGGCTGCCCCCAGTAATCCACGGTGCCCACGCCCGAGATGCTGACGTGCAGGTTGTCGGTGACCCACAGCGCGGCATTGCCCACGCCGCTGATCGACACCACGGCGTTCTCGGTGCGCAGTTGCTCGGCTGCGAGCTTGCCCTTGCCGGAGATGCTCAGCCTGAGCTCTTCGACCTTGCCGGCGAGCTGGCCGTCGCCGGAGCCGGAGATGTCGAATCTCAGGTGCTCCACGTTCAGTTCGTCGAAGCGTGCCCAGCCCGCACCCGAGATGCTGATCGCCAGCTGCTCGGCGCGGATCGGCCCTGACGCGCGCAGATCGCTGGCTCCCGACAGGGTCAGCCGGCTCGGCTGGCGCATCTGTACCTCGATCTTCATGCGGCCGGTGTTCCAGAACTTCCAGCCGCCTGCGGGGCTGATGCGCAGCCGGCGGTTCGACAACTCCACTTCCACCGCGTTCTGCACGTCGGCGTCGCCGCTGATGAAGACCTGGTCGCGCTCGCCCTGGGTGAGCTGAATCAGTGCCGAGCCGTCCACTTCGAGCCGGTCGAAGGCGCCGGGCGCATACAGCCTGCCCTCGGACGCGGGCGCCTGAGCCAGTCGTTGGGCTTGCGCCTGCACGGCCTGTGCTTGGGCCCGGTCGGCTTGTGCCTGGGCCTGAGAGGCCTGCGCTTGAGCCTTTTGTGCCTGGATTTGCGCTTGCGTTTGTGCGAGTGCGCTTGCCGCTGTCAGCGCGAGTGCGATGAATGCGATGCAACGATGAAGGGTCTTCATATCGATTGGTCCCGCAGCTTCTTGGAGATTTCTCGGGTGGCGGTCATGCGGGCACCGTCGCGCATCTGCACGACGAGCTGCGAGTTCTCGTCGGGCGTCATCGAGTCGACAAAATCGAGGTTGACGATGCAGCTGCGATGCAGCCGCAAGAAGCGCGAGGGGTCGAGGCGCTGCTCGAAGCTGTTGATGGGCAAGCGCACCAGGAAGCTGCGGCCCTTGCTCACCAGCGCCGTGTACTTGTTGTCGGAGCGCAGGTACTCGATGGTGTCGACGTTGAGCGGAAAGATCTTGCCCTGGTCGCGCACCAGCACGCGCGTCAGCGGCTCGCCGCTGGGCGCTTGCAGAGCGTCCACCGTGGCACCCAGCGAAGGCGGGCCCGACTGAACGGCATGCTCGACGGCCTCGACGAAGCGCTCGCGCGAGAAGGGCTTCAGCAGGTAGTCGACGGCGTGCAGTTCGAAGGCGGTGATGGCGTGCTCGTCGTACGCGGTGGTGAAGATCACGGCCGGCTGAGCGTCGTCTTCGGCCAGCGCCTTCAGCACCTGCAGGCCGGTGAGGCCGGGCATCTGGATGTCCATCAACACCAGGTCGGGCCGCAGCGCGCGGATCTGCGCGAGCGCACTCTCTCCGTCGGCACAGGTGGCCACCAGCGAAAGCTGCGGCATCTGCGTCACCCACTCGGCCAGCGCTTCGGCGGCCAGGGGTTCGTCTTCGGCGATCAAGACAGTGGTTTTCATGGTCATTGCGGAATCCACAGGTCGACGCGAAAGCCCGCTCCCGGGGCGGTGCGCACATTCATCCGGGCGCGGCCGTCGTAGTCGATGGCGAAGCGGCGCCTCAATGCGGCCAGGCCGATGCCGCGCCGCGTGTTGCCCGCGCTTTCATCGAGCTGGGCCGGGTCGCAACCGGGGCCGTCGTCTTCGACGCTGAGTTCCAGGCCCTGGTTCATCGCGTTGTGGCCGCTGCGGATGCTGATGATCCCGCCCTTCAGGCGCGGTGCCACGCCATGCAGCACGCTGTTTTCGACCAGCGGTTGCAGGGTCAGCGGCGGAATCTCGTCTTGCAGCGTGGCCGGGTCGAGCTGCCAGTCGATGTGCAGACGCGAGCCGAGGCGCAGGCTTTCCAGCGCCAGGTAGTCGCGAACGAATTCCACTTCGTCGGCCAGAGACACCCGGTCGGCCGCGCTGCGCTTGCTGTCCAGCACGTAGCGCAGCATGCCCGAGAAGCGCATCAGCGCGGCCTCGGCGGCCTGCGCGTCCTTGCGCGTCAACGCGATCAGCGAGTTCAGGGTGTTGAAGAGGAAGTGCGGGTTCAGCTTGCCGCTGATGGCTGCCAGCTCGGCGCGTGCGAGTGCCGACTCGGCCTGTGCCGCTGCAAGCGCCGCGGCCCGGGCACGCCGCGTTTGCAGCAGGGCCGTGAAGCCGGTCGCGATGGCGGCGTAGACCACCACGCCCCAGATCGCGCGCCACAGCAGCGTCTGCATCAGCACCGCCGAGGCATGCTCGCTGCCGAACAGCAGCCACGAACTCGTGAACTCGCAGAGCTGCCACAGCACGCCGAACACCAGGGCCGCCGCGGTGTGAAGCACAGCGATGCTGGCCGACGAGAATTCGCCGCGCTGCAGCATCCGCACCCAGGGGTAGACGGCGATGCCCAGCAGCATGGGCGGCCACAGGCTCAGCGTGGCCTGGTAGACGGCCTCCCACAGCTGCCACAGCCCGCGCTGGAATTCGGCGCCGGCCAGCACATAGAGCAGCCAGGCCAGCAGGCAGGCGCCGCCGTAGGCGAGCCAGAGGCGGCGGTCGCTGGCGAACTCGTTTGGGGGCAGGGCACCTGGAGCAGACATGGCGGCATCTTAGGGACTGGCCGCATGGCGAAGGGGCGTGTGGTGACCAATTGCCGGATGGCGTGGCCGATTTGCGGTTGGGGCCGCTGGCGCGATGAATGGGCTGCGCCGAATTTGCCAAGACCGTGAACAAGTCGGTCAAGCGCCAGAGCTTACCGGCCGATATCCCTGAAGTCGTCTTCCAGGCTTGACGTGGAAGCACCCATCGGCGAACAGGGCAGCGATGCATCAGACCAGATTGTTCATGGCGGCCCTCGGCCTTGCCTTGCTGGGCGCTTGCGGCAGTGACAGCGGCAGCAACGGAACCTCGGCGACGGGTGGGGCCTCGGGTGCTCCGGTCCTGGCCACGGTGTCTGGCGTCGTGGTCGACAAGGCCGGTGTACCGGTTCCGGGCGTCACGGTGAGTGTGTTTCACCACAACACCAACACCACGGTCACGACCACCACCAATGCCAGTGGCATGTACTCGGTGACGGGCCTGGACACCGTCAACAACGCCGACTATGCGATCTATGCACAAAAGGCAGGGCTGGCGTTTCAGCCCGCGGTCGGCGACTCCGCAGGCGTTGTGACCAAGTTCGACTTCAACGGGCTCTACCGAACCGTCATCCGTTTCGCATCCCTCCCGTCGCACGATGTGACGGCGGTGAACTTCACCGCCTTGCGGGCCGGCGACCGGGTGGCCGAGCTGCCTCGCACCGGCCAGGCCACCAGCTACGCGAGCGGAGACGATGCTTCCGCCCATGCGGGTGTGGCGTGGCCCGCCACGCGCTTCACCGACAACACGGATGGCACGGTCACCGATCACCTCACCGGCCTCGTCTGGTTGAAGGACGCGGGCTGCATGAGCCCGATGGCATGGGCCACCGCACTGACGGCCGCCAGCCAGTTGGCCAGCGGCGCCTGCGGGTTGACGGATGGGTCGGCTGCCGGGCAATGGCGCATGCCCAACGCAAACGAACTGGAAAGCCTGGTCGACGTGTCTCGCAGCAGCCCCGCCGTTGCCGCTGCCAGCCCGTTCATCCACATCGATCTCGGCGCGGCGTATTGGACGTCGACGACCTACATGGCCTTGACGGCTAATGCCATGGCCATCCGCTTCACCGACGGTCGCTGGATCAATGGGGCCGACGCAGGAGACGGTGGCTTTGGAAACACCAAGGCCACGGTGGCCAATTCGTTGTGGGCTGTGAAGTCGGGTGTGGCTGGCAGCGTGCAGCCGTTAGCCACCGGCGTCTATGCCGGCGTGGGTGGCGGGTCGTTTGGTGTTCGCGATGATGCAAGCCTCCAGCTCGGCGCGCCTCTCACCGCGTCGCGTTTCATCGACAACGGTGACGGCACCTTGGCCGACACCGTCACGGGCCTCACGTGGCTGAAGCAAGCCGATTGCATCAACCAGCCCTGGGCCGGCGCGTTGGCGGCCGTGAACGGGTTGGCCAGCGGCCAGTGCGGTCTGACCGACGGCTCGACGGCAGGCCAGTGGCGCATGCCCAATCGCAGCGAGATGCTGAGCCTGTCCGACCGCGCGCCCACATTCCCGCAGGCCTCGTATCTGGACGGTCAGTACCAGGGCACCGGTGCCGTGACGGGCCCGGTGATCTTCGGCAACTTCATTGTGTCCGACTACTACTGGACTTCGACCACGAGTGCGGCCGACCCGGCGCAGGCCTGGACGATCTACAGCTGCGACTTCGGTGTGTACAACATCGCCAAGACCGAAACCCGCTATTCGCTGGCAGTGCGGTAGCGACCACAGCCGTCACTCAGCATCACTGAGCCGCTACAGGCATCTGGCCCACGCCGAACAACTCCGCCAGGGCCTGGCGGTACTGCGGCTGGCCGACGTCGTTGGTGTTGTGGTGCGAACCGCCTTCGACCAGCATGAAACGTTTGGGCTCGCGAGCATGCTCGAACAAGGCGTGCCCGAGGGCGGGGCGGATCAAGGTGTCGTCGCTGCCGTGCACCACCAGCACCGGCGAGCCCACGTCGGCAATGCGCGAAGCGGCGTCGAAGCGCTGCGTGATCAAGGGAGACACTGGCAGCCAACCCCAGCGGAAGGTGGCCACAACGTCGGGGATGGACGTGAACGTACCTTCGACGATCAGCCCGGCTTCGTCGGTCACCTCGGTGGCCAGCTCGACCGCGATGGCACCGCCCAGCGAGTGGCCGAAGATGAAGCGCCGCGCCTTCGGGCGCTGCTGCGCCAGCCAGGCCCATGCGGCGCGGGCGTCTTCGACGGCCAGGCTTTCCGACGGCAACCCCGCGCTGCTGCGGCCGAAGCCACGGTAGTCGATGCCCAGCACTGAAAAGCCCAACTCGTTCATGCGGCGCATGCGGGTGGCGCTGCTGCGCACATCCCAGCGGGCGCCGTGCAGGTAGAGCAGCACCGGTGCTGTGGCATCGGCCTGGGGCAGCCACAAACCGTGCAGCTTGACGGTGTCGCCCTGGTGGCCGTCGGCGTGCGACTGGAAGCTGATCCACGCGTCGTCCATGCCCTCGGCAGCAACCATGCCGCCGTACCAGCTGCGGTCGCTGGGCTGGAAGATCCACTCGCGTTGCTTCTCGTCGAGCGTGGTGCAGCCGAGCTGGAAACCGAGAAAGGCCAGGAGGATCAGCGTGAGCGCGCCCAGTCGGCGAACCGAGAAGCGGGGCGGCTGCGGATTCATGGCCTCTATGGTTGCACGACGGCAATGGGCCCGTGCCGCGTTCGGCTTTGAAAAAAGCGCGGCGACGCTCGAAAACGTCTCGCTTCACGCCCCCTTCATCTTGACGAAGAGCTGCACGCGCTTGAAGCGCAGCTTGCCCTTGGCGTACTTCTGCAGCCAGCTGTCGTCTTCGGTGAGCTCCAGGCTGCCGTCTTTCGGCGGCGGTACGCCGGCCTTGCGCGCCTGGGCGGTGGCTTCGACCACCGAGCGGAAGTAGTAGTGGTTGAAGAGGCGATTGAACTCGGTGAAATAGATGTCGGCCACGCGCTTGCTGCCGCGGATCAGCAGCATGTTCTCGTCGTTGTCGTTGGTCGAGGCTTCGCTGAAGTTGGCCGAGCCGGTGGCGACGATCGGGTCGGCGCCCAGCGGGTCCATCAGCATGAACTTGGAGTGAATGAAGCTCACGTGCGTATTGAGCTGCAACACGCCCGCGCTCGTCTCCTTCGCCCACCGGTGCAGCGGCTCGCGCAGGAACGAGCCCCAGGCCTGGTACACGTTGTTCGAGGCGTTGATGCGGATGAACGGCAGCTTGCTCTTCTTGTCGGGCTTGTCCTGCTTCTCGAGCAGCAGGAAGGACAGGTGGCTCTGCGGCGTGTTGTCCTTCAGCTGCTCCTTGAACAGCTTGTTGATGCCGAAGGCCAGCGTGACGCAGGACAGGTCTTGTGCGCCATCGAGCATCGCGGCATACATCTCCAGCACCTCGCTGCCCGCGCGTGGACTGAAGACAGGGGTGATGCCTGACGGAATGTTGCGCCAGTCGGCCGGTGCGGCGAGCAAGGCCTCGACGTCCACCTTGAACTGCTTGTTCTTCTTCAGCACATCGCTGCGCGCATCGGTCTTCTGGCCGCCGGGGTCGCCGCTCAGCACAACCCAGTAGTCGCGAAACTGGGCAGCCAAGGCTGGGTTGCGCACCCAGTGGCCGACATTGGTCTGGCCGTGGATTCCGCCCATCGAGAGGTTGGTGGAGCCCGTCCACACTGCGGTGGGCTTGGCGGTGGCGCCCTTCAGCAGCACCATGAACTTGTTGTGCTGAATGTCATTGGCGCGCGCCTCGCGCAGCAGCACGTTCTTCAGCGGGATCTTGGCAAGCGCGATGGTGCGCAGGTTCTCCTCGCGCGGAAAGCTCTCGTGGAAGCCGTCCTTGTCGGTGAACTCGTTGACCTTGCCGTCGACGATGAGCTTGACGATCACGCCGCGGTCGAGCGCGGCCTTGAAGGCTTCGAGCACCGGCAGGTAGCGGAACTCGTAAAAGCAGCCGAGCAGCGTGTCGCCGGCCTTGGCCTGCTGGATGAACTTGAGCAGGGCGTCGTCGAGCTCGCGGCTCAGCCATTGCAGCGCGGCTTGCTGCTGCGCAGGCGAGAGCGTGGGGTCGTCGGGCCGCTTGTTGTCGAACTGGCGCGCATAGGCCTGGCTGCTGGCTACGCCGCGGTTGAAGAAGATGTCGTGCTCTTCGCTGGCCTTGAATTGCGGCTCGGTGCGCACCGTGATCTTGATCGGCTTGGCCTTGCGGTCGAGCTTCTTCGGAGCGCCCTTGAGCGGGTGAAAGTAGTAGTGGTAGGTGCGGCCGGGCTTGCCGGTGAAGTCGTCCCACACGAAGCTCTGCACTGGGTGGTCGAAGGTGCTGACCTCGGTGTCCTTGTCGGGGTTCGGGATCACCGACGGGAAGACCTTGAAGCCGCGCATGTAGTAGCGCTCCTTCTCCAGCGGGTCTTCGCGCTCCACCGCAAAGCCCAGCAGGCCCTGGGTGTTGGCCTTGGCCGCATCGATGGCGAAGGACACCGTATTCACGCCCGAGACCGCCAGAACCTGGTAGCCACCGACGACGGTTGACTTGAAGCGCATGTCTGCCTCCCTTTGTCTTGTGCGCGGATTCTTGATTGCGAGCCCGACAGGGGCAACCCCTAGTTCGGATCGCAGGCGACTACGCCTTCTGTCGTATTTGCCGATCGGGGGCCGGTCCGTAACCTGCGTTTGTCCGCCTCAGAGGGGGCGACAGCCCTCATAACACCCCAGGAGCGTTTGTTCATGAAAAACACCCGTCGCCATTTCGCGAAATCGCTGAGCGCCGTGGCGCTTGGCGTCGCCGCCATTGGCCTGCCGCTCTTCGCGCAGGCTGCTGACACCATCAAGGTCGGCATCTTGCATTCGCTGTCGGGCACCATGGCCATCTCGGAAACCGTGTTGAAGGACACGGCGCTGATGACCATTGCCGAAATCAACGCCAAGGGCGGCGTGCTCGGCAAGCAGCTCGAACCCGTGGTCGTCGACCCGGCTTCGAACTGGCCGCTGTTCGCTGAGAAGGCCAAGCAGCTGATCTCGCAAGACAAGGTGGCCGTGATGTTCGGCTGCTGGACCAGCGTGTCGCGCAAGAGCGTGCTGCCCGTCGTTGAAGAACTCAACGGCCTGCTGTTTTACCCCGTGCAGTACGAAGGCGAAGAACTCAGCAAGAACGTGTTCTACACCGGTGCGGCGCCCAACCAGCAAGCCATTCCTGCCGTTGAATACCTGATGAGCAAGGCGGGAGGCGGAGCCAAGCGTTTCGTTCTGCTGGGCACCGACTACGTGTACCCGCGCACCACCAACAAGATCCTGCGTGCCTTCTTGAAGAGCAAAGGCGTTGCTGACAAAGACATCGACGAGAAGTACACCCCGTTCGGCCACAGCGACTATCAAACCATCGTGGCCGACGTGAAGAAGTTCTCCGCCGGTGGCAAGACCGCGGTGATCTCCACCATCAACGGCGACTCGAACGTGCCCTTCTACAAGGAACTGGGCAACCAGGGCCTGAAGGCGACCGACGTGCCGGTGGTGGCCTTCTCGGTGGGTGAAGAAGAGCTGCGCGGCGTGGACACCAAGCCGCTGGTGGGTCACCTGGCCGCATGGAACTACTTCATGTCGATCAAGAACCCGACGAACGACGCGTTCAAGAAGCAATGGGCCGAGTACGCCAAATCGAAGAACCTGCCGGGCGCCGACAAGCCGCTGACCAATGACCCGATGGAAGCCACCTACATCGGCATCCACATGTGGGCGCAAGCGGTCAAGAAGGCCGGCAGCACCGACACCGACAAGGTGATCGCCGCCATGGCCGGCCAGACCTTCCCGGCACCGGGCGGCTTCATCTCGACGATGGACGCCAAGAACCATCACCTGCACAAGCCGGTGTTCATCGGCGAAGTGAAGGCCGACGGCCAGTTCAACGTGGTGTGGAAGACCCCCGCCCCGGTGAAGGCCAAGCCGTGGAGCCCGTACATCGAAGGCAACGACAAGAAGAAAGATGAACCGGAAAAAAAGTAACGCCTTGAGTTACTGAGTGGAAGGAGACAACCGGGGTGCGCGTGTCACCCCGGTTGTTCGATGGTTCTTTGAAGGGTGGGATGGAATGCTTGCACGCTGGTTGAATGCCGCTTGCCGGAATCTGCTGTTGTTGTGCGTGCTCAGCGGCGCTGTCGCGAGCTGCCACGCGTTGACCCGAGAGCAGGCGCTGGCCCTGGTGAAGGGTGAGAACGACGAGCGCATCACGGCCCTGACGGCATCCTTGTCGCGCGGCGACGAAGGCTTGGCGAAGTTTCTGCAAGCCGTGCTCGACGACGAAGTGAAGTTCACCGCTGACGCCGCGTTCGTGGTGCATGACGGCAAGACGCACGACCCGGCCACCGGCAGCGAGACCGCGCTGCCCGCCGGTGCCGAAGACGTGATCAACAGCAACCAGATTCGCCGCGAGATCGAGGGCACTTTGGCGGCCCTCAAACTGTTTTCAACCGACCTGGCCGAGCGTCGGGCGGCCATCAAGGCCTTGAAGGAAGAGGCCGACGAGACGCGCTTGCCGCTGATCGAGAAGGCGCTGGCCACCGAAGCCGACGCGTCGCTGAAAACGCAGCTCACGCAGGTGCGTGCCGCGGTGCTGGTGTCGTCGACCGATGTGGCCAAGCGGCTGGATGCTGCGCGTTCGCTGGCCGAGAGCCTGACGCCGGCCACCAAGACGTTGTTGCTCGATCGCTTGAAGCCGGCGGCCGAAGGCGGCGAGTCCGACATCAACGTGCGCAGTCAGCTGGAGATCGCGCTCAAGGCCATCGAGGCACGCCTCGCCTGGGGCGAGCGCCTCGGCGTGATGTTCACCGGTGCGAGCCTGGGCAGCATCCTGCTGCTGGTCGCGCTGGGCCTCGCCATCACTTACGGCTTGATGGGCGTGATCAACATGGCGCACGGTGAGCTGATGATGATCGGCGCCTACGCGACCTACATGGTGCAGAACCTGTTCAAGGCCTACATGCCGGGTGCGTTCGACTGGTACATCCTCATCGCGATACCAGCATCGTTCTTCGCGGCAGCCCTTGTGGGCGCAGCGCTCGAGCGCCTCATCATCCGCTGGCTGTACGGCCGGCCGCTCGAGACGCTGCTAGCCACCTGGGGCATCAGCCTCGTGCTGATGCAGGCGGTGCGCTCGCTCTTCGGCGCGCAAAACGTGCAGGTGGAGAACCCGGCCTGGTTGTCGGGCGGCGTCGATGTGTTGAGCAACCTGACACTGCCCTACAACCGCATCGCGATCGTCGCGTTCGCGGGGCTGGTGCTCGCCGGTGTGTCGCTGCTGATTGCTCGCACACGGCTTGGTTTGTTCGTGCGTGGCGTCACGCAGAACCGCAAGATGGCCGCCTGCGTTGGCGTGAATACCGCACGCATCGACACCTATGCGTTTGCGCTGGGCTCCGGCATCGCTGGTCTCGCGGGCTGTGCGCTGTCTCAGGTCGGCAATGTGGGCCCAGACCTCGGGCAGGGCTACATCGTCGACTCGTTCATGGTGGTGGTCTTGGGTGGAGTGGGGCAACTGGCCGGCACGGTCTACGCCGCACTCGGCCTGGGCATCTTGAACAAGCTGCTCGAAGGCTGGCAAGGGGCAGTGCTCGCCAAGATCATGGTGCTGGTGTTCATCGTGGTGTTCATCCAGAAGAGGCCGCAGGGCATCTTCGCGATGAAGGGGCGGAGTGCTGAAGCATGAGTGCCGTGTTGTCTGCTCCTGTCATGGCGCCCACCACGCGTTTGCTCACGCCGAAAGCCTGGTCTGGCGTGATCGTCGCGCTGGCTGCGGTGCTCATCCTCGCTCCTCTGTTGAATCTGGTGGTGCCCAACGGCAGTGCCTTTCACCTGAGCGACTACGCGATCAGCCTCATCGGCAAGATCATGTGCTACGCCATCTGTGCGCTGGCGATGGATTTGATCTGGGGCTACACCGGCATCCTCTCACTCGGCCACGGCGTGTTCTTCGCGCTCGGCGGCTACGCGATGGGCATGTACCTCATGCGCCAGATCGGGCGCGACGGCAACTACCAGTCGGACCTGCCCGACTTCATGGTTTTCCTCGACTGGAAGACGCTTCCCTGGCACTGGGCGGCGAGCGACGGCTTCATCGCCACGCTCTGCCTCATCGTGCTGGTGCCTGGCCTGCTGGCCTTCGTGTTCGGCTTCTTCGCCTTTCGCTCGCGCATCAAGGGCGTGTACTTCTCGATCATCACGCAGGCGCTCACCTATGCGGCGATGCTGCTGTTCTTCCGCAACGAGACGGGCTTCGGCGGCAACAACGGCTTCACCGACTTCAAGCGCATTCTCGGCACGCCGATCGCGACGCCGTCGATGCGTATGCTGCTCTTCGTGCTGACCGGCCTCACCCTGATCGGCAGCTTCCTGCTCGCGCGCTGGCTGGTGAGCAGCAAGTTCGGCCGCGTGCTGCAAGCCATTCGCGATGCCGAGAGCCGCGTCATGTTCACCGGCTACGACCCGCTGAAGTACAAGCTGTCGATCTGGGTGATCTCGGCGGTGATGTGCGGCATTGCCGGCGCGCTGTATGTGCCGCAGGTGGGCATCATCAACCCCGGTGAAATGTCGCCGGGCGCCAGCATTGAGATCGCCATCTGGGCGGCAGTGGGCGGGCGCGGCACGCTGATCGGGCCGATCGTCGGCGCGTTCTTCGTGAACGGCGCTAAGAGCTGGTTCACGCAGGCCTTCCCCGAGTTCTGGCTGTACTTTCTGGGCGCCTTGTTCATTGCGGTCACGCTCTTCCTGCCGCAGGGAATCATCGGGCTGGTGAAGAAGCTCAGCGGAAAGACGAGCGAGGTGAAGGCATGACCCCCGAACTGATGCAGGCCGGCGTGCGCATTCGACGAGCGATGGAAGAGAGAGAGCAGGGCGCGGGCGTCTCAGGCGGGCGCAAGACCAGCTACAGCCGCGTGGTGCAGCCGGGCGAGGTGGATGTGGCGCATGGCGCCATCTTGTACCTTGACGACATCACGGTCAGCTTCGATGGCTTCAAGGCGTTGAATGCACTCTCACTGAGCATCAGCGCCGGTGAGCTGCGTTGCATCATCGGCCCGAATGGCGCCGGCAAGACCACCATGATGGATGTGATCACTGGCAAGACGCGGCCCGATCTGGGCAAGGCCTTCTTCGGCTCGACCATCGACCTGCTGCGCATGCGCGAGAACGAGATCGCGTCCATCGGCATCGGCCGCAAGTTCCAGAAGCCCACGGTGTTCGAGCAGCTCACGGTCTTCGAGAACCTTGAGCTCGCATTGAAGGCCGATCGGGGGGTGCAGGCATCGATGTTCTTCCGTTTGAGCGGCGAGCAGTTGGACCGCATCGGCTCGATGCTCACGCTGATCCATTTGAAAGACAGCGCGCAACGCGTGGCAGGCCTGCTCTCGCACGGCCAGAAACAGTGGCTGGAAATCGGCATGCTGCTGATGCAAGACCCCAAGCTGCTGCTGCTCGACGAGCCGGTGGCTGGCATGACCGACGAAGAGACCGAGCGCACTGCCGAATTGTTTCTCTCGCTTGAAGGCAACCACTCGCTGGTAGTCGTGGAACACGACATGAAGTTCATCCACGAGCTCACGCATGGCAACCCGGCGAAGAAGGTGACCGTGCTGCACGAAGGCAGCGTGCTGGCAGAGGGTTCGCTCGCGGACGTTCAAGCCAACGAGAAAGTCGTCGAAGTCTATTTGGGACGCTGAGCACCATGTTGAAAGTCGAAGGCGTCAACCAGTACTACGGCGGCTCCCACATCCTGCGTGGCCTGTCGTTCGAAGCCAAGCTCGGTGAAGTGACGGTCGTACTCGGCCGCAATGGCGTGGGCAAGACGACGCTGCTGAAGAGCCTGATGGGCGTGGTGCCGGTGAAGACCGGCAGCATCCACCTCGACGGCTCGCCGATCACCAACGACACGCCGTACGAGCGGGTGCGCAAGGGCGTGGGTTACGTGCCGCAAGGCCGCGAAATTTTCGGCCGCCTGACGGTCGAAGAGAACCTCCGCATGGGCCTGGCCTACAAGAGCGGCAGCACGCCGATCCCGGCCGAGTTGTTCGATCTCTTCCCGGTGCTCAAGCAGATGATCAACCGCCGCGGCGGTGATCTCTCGGGCGGGCAACAGCAGCAGCTGGCGATTGCCCGTGCGTTGGCTGCCGGCCCGAAGCTGTTGATCCTGGACGAGCCGACCGAAGGCATTCAGCCGAGCATCATCAAGGACATCGGCCGCGTGATCCGCATGCTGGCGGATCGCGGCACGATGGCCATCGTGCTGGTCGAGCAGTTCTACGACTTCGCTGAGGAACTGGCCGACCAGTATCTGGTGATGGAGCGCGGCGAGATCGTGCAGCGCGGCCTGGGCGACAACATGGAAGCTGAGGGCGTGCGAGCCCGCATGTCGATCTAGCGACTGTCCAGCAACGACCAACGGCCCACCGAAGCGGGCCGTTGCTTCAAGCGAGAGCGATCACGGCTGGGTGAGGATTTCCGTGCTCGGTTGCCCGTTGTCGGCGATCACTTCCAACACCTTCACATCATTGGCAGTGATGCTGTTGGGCAGCGTCATCAGCAACAGGTCGGCATTGGTCTGCACTTCCAGAGGTGCCGTGAAGATCACGTTCTTCGTGCCGGTCGTGGTGATGCGCAACTGGTAGTTGCCGGCCGTGAAGTCGTTGGAATTCGAGCCCGATGCAGGCACCGAGGTCTTGTAGGCGGCCCCTGCAAAGTTCGGCCCCACGGTGGCGATGTCGACATTGGCGGCGGTCAGGTACACGTCGACGTTCATCGCATTGAACGAGCCGTTGACCACGCGCACGCGGCCATTGGTGGCGGTGAGCTGCTTGTCATATGGATCATTGATGAGCAGCAGGTTCGGCGTGGTTGCTTCGCCGGGCACGGCGATCAGGGTGAACTTGTTGCCGCGGGTCGGGTTGAAGTTGATCGTGCCCACCTGTGTGCCGCCGACAGTCGTCTTCACGGTGTAGTCGGCCGGCGCCGTGTCGACCACGAAATACTTCGATGCGTACTTGTAGTTCACATTGGTCACGCCGCCCACGATGGTGGTGTCGCGGAAGAGATCGACGGCCGGGCCTGCCGGAATGGCGTGAATGAAGCGGACCTTCGGGTCGGCGATGTCGAGACGGTCGTCGACGCTGTCGTCACCCCCGCCGCAAGCGGCAACGAGGAACACGGGTGCAGAAGCGAGCAGGAGCTTGTAGATGGGTTTCATGGTGAGCGACCTCAGCAGGTTTGTTGGATTGAAATGGCTCGCTAAAACGGCACCGGGATGACGTCTGCAAGTGCGTGCCAATTTATGTTTGCGCGATGCAAAACCGTGTCAGACGAGCCGGCCTTGCAACGTGGGCCATGCCTGAGTTGCCTGTCAGACAACGCCTCCACTTGGTGCGGCAGTGCAGCAGAGGTGCGCTTGCGGCGAGTCGCTTGCTCTCGCGCGCCACAATGCGGGCCTCTTCGCTCGCACAACGGCACACCATGATCACCGTCCACCATCTGAACAACTCTCGCTCGCAGCGTGTGCTGTGGCTACTCGAAGAGCTGGGCGTTGCGTATGAGATCAAGCAGTACCAGCGCGACCCGGCGACCATGCTCGCGCCGGATTCACTGAGGCAGGTGCATCCGTTGGGCAAGTCACCGGTGATCACCGAAGGTGATGTGACCGTGGCGGAGTCGGGCGCGATCATCGAGTACCTGATCGAACGCCATGGCAACGGCCGCCTGGTGCCCCCAGCCGGCACACCCGAACGGCTGCGCTACCGCTATTGGCTGCACTTTGCCGAAGGCTCGGCGATGCCTCCACTGCTGCTGAAGCTCGTGTTCTTGACGATCATGCGCGCCAAGATGCCGTTCTTCGCCAAGCCCATTGCACGCGGCATCTCGGGTCGTGTGTTGAACACCTTGGTCGATCCGAACCTGAAGCGGCAGCTCGATTTCATGGAGGCCGAGCTGGGCAAGAGCGAGTGGTTCGCAGGCGGCGAATTCAGCGCGGCCGACATCCAGATGAGTTTTCCGTTGGAGGCGGCTGCGCAACGCGCCGGACTAGATGCGTCACGGCCGCGCTTGATGGCGTTCCTGAAGAAGATCCATGCGCGGCCCGCGTATGTCCGCGCGTTGGAACGCGGTGGCCCGTATAGCTTTGCCAACGACTGAGTGAGAGCCACCCCCTTTGGAGGGGGAACCCCCACCCTTGGGGCGGAACGCCGGTAACAGTTCGTACAACCCTGAGCCGAGAGAGGGTCGACTGACAAAATTCCCAGGCAACCAAGCCCAGGGACAAGACAAATGCTCGACCGACTCAGCGACGCTGCCCAAGGCGCTGCCAGCAGTTTGATTGGCGCGGCGCAAGCGCAACTCGCTTCGCTGCTCGCCAGCTGGACCAGTGCGCAGCGCCTTTTCACGCTGGAAGGCGAGGGCCCGATCAGCGAGCTGATGGTCGAACGCTTCAGTGCTGTCGACGCGATCAGCGAGCCCTTCCAGCTCAGCTTGAGCACCCTCAGCCTCAACACCCATATTCAGCCGCTGGCCCTGCTCGGCCAGCGCGTGACGCTGAATGCCACGCTGTCCGACGGCAGCCGCAGCAAGCGCAGTGGCCTCGTTTTCCAAGCGGCGCAAGGGCCTGCCGATGGCGGCATGGTGCGCTACCGGCTCACCGTCCAGCCCTGGGTGTCGATGCTCGCGCACAGCAGCCACAGCCGCGTCTGGCAAGACAAGAGCGTCACGCAGATCATCGACGATGTGCTCGGTGCCGATTCGTACCGCAGCCATGCCGCCTGGCAGTGGGGCGAGGTGACAGACGATGGCAGCACTGAAGACCTGCAGGCCTTTCTGGCGCAGGGCCCCAACGGCGGCGTGCGTTCGTACTGCGTCCAATACCGAGAAACCGATCTTGCCTTCGTGCAGCGCTTGCTCGCCCAAGAAGGCCTGGGCTGGCGTGTCGAAGAGTCCGACAAGGCGCCGAGCGGGCACCAGCTCGTGTTCTTTGCCGATAGCACGCGGTGGCCTCAGAACACCACGTCGAAGGCCAAGCTCGGCGGTGCCGGTATTCGCTTCCACCGTGGCGCCGCGGTCGAGCAGCAAGATGCCATTCAAAGCTTCGGAGGGTTGCGTCAGCTCAACCCCGCCAGCACCGCCATCCTGCTGTGGGACTACCAAGGCAAGCGCGCGGTGGCCAGCGAAGCCCCCACCGCCTACGACTTCGGTAGCAAGAACATCCAGGACATGGCCTCGTGGCTGCAGCACTACGAGTTGCACGGCGCAAGTGCAGACACCGGCGAGTTCACCAGCAGCCAGGCTCAGCATCGCGCGACCTGCCATCAACAAGCCTTCGAAGCGCGCAACAAGACCTGGGTTGCCCGGAGCACTGTGCGCAGCTTGCGCGCGGGCCAGTGGTTTGCATTGACCCAGAGCACACTCGATGCGCTGGGCGAGCTGGGCCAGACCGCGGCCGATCGCGAGTTCAGCGTGCACACCGTGCACAGCCTCGGCATCAACAACCTGCCCAAGGAGCTGAGCCGCCAGCTGGCTTACACCGATCAGCAGGAAGACCCCTTTGCGGAACTCAATGGCAGCGCCTCTGAATCAACCTTGCTGACTGCGCTGAGCCAGGACCCGGAGCTCGCCACCCAGGCGGGCGAGCTCGGCTACGCGAATCGGTTTCAGGCCATCCGTCGCACGATTCCTTGGCGGCCGATGCCTGTCAGCCTGCCGACTGCGCTCGGCATGCAAACCGCCATCGTGGTGGGGCCAGGTGGCAATGTCACGGTCAGTGGTGCCGACGAGCTTTACACCGACGCCATGGGGCGCATCAAGGTTCAATTCCATTGGCAAGGTGCGCCGCATGCCGATGCGAGAGACGACAACCGCAATACCTGCTGGGTCCGCGTGGCGCAGCGCTGGGCCGGCGCGGGCATGGGCCACCAGTTCATCCCCCGCATCGGACAGGAAGTGCTGCTGCAGTTCATCGAGGGTGACATCGACCGACCGATCTGCACGGGCTCGCTCTACAACGGGCGCGGTGAAGCCGGGCTGGCACGTACCCCAGGCGGTGCTGCTGGCGAAACCGACCTCAGCCCTTATAGCCAAAGCAGCGACCACCGGCCCAGCGCCCAAGGCAACCTCATGGGCTCCGGTGCAGGCGGCAACGCGCCGGCCTGGCACGGCGGGGCGCCAGGGTCCGCCACCACCGGTGCAGATGCGCAGAACAACGCGGCGGCTCTGAGCGGCGTGAAGTCGAAGGAGTTCGGTGGCGAGGGCTACAACC
>Ga0307515_10001236_pt1 | contig 58303 bp, 38 predicted proteins | sample 17_EM_MG_FD_194513 | JGI IMG/M metagenome (GOLD analysis project Ga0307515, IMG submission 194513) | Populus trichocarpa ectomycorrhiza microbial communities from riparian zone in the Pacific Northwest, United States - 17_EM | ecosystem: Host-associated > Plants > Roots > Unclassified | place...
TGAATACAAACTGAATACATGACTGTGATTCGAGGTGTTCCCAGACATGTCGCCGGCGCTCCCAGGTGCTCCCAGGCTTGTCGTCGGCGCTCCCAGTTACTCTGAAGGCCGGCAGGAATGCCCTCCTAGGGTCTGATACTCCTGAAATTGACGCATCTAAGTTTACACTCCACATCCTCTCAGACCAGTGACTAAAATACATTGTGCTGATGCTACGCAACGCGACCCGTCGCCTGGGCGACGGGTAGCGTGTAATTCTCCGTCAGAGGGTACGAGGTTCCGTCAGAGCCGTCAGAGCCGTCTGGAACACCCGGGTGTTTCTGACGGAAACTAGCGTTGTTGCTGATGCACAACAGGGCTTCTGCGAAGGGAGTCTTTTGGCTTGCCAAAGGGTTTACGAGTGTCACCGCTCAAACAGGAACACTCATGCGCCCGTGTGCTTTCGTCTAGTTACCACTCCATTCTGTGTCCTGGCTATATGGCTTGTTGAACCGAGCAAAGCCAGGATATGGAGGCAGCATTGCCAAGAGCTGGTTGAATTTGTCAAACCTGGAATGATGTTTGAGGAAAGATGTTACCCAGTCCAGCAAATGCTTATCCATACTGACATGGACGGAATGAAGATTATCGGGTAAGATACTGATCGTCAGGGAGATGCATTTCATACTCCAGAAGACGCCTTCTGATGTTCCAACTGCTCTATCTTCGTGATATTGTCTTGGTCCTTGTCTCTTCTTGTCATCTCCATGAGTTGCAAGTATCATCTTGTGGAAGTATAGCCGATAGTCGCTCAATTACCATGACAATGAATTCCCTTCTCCAAATGATGATTTCAGTGCTTCGTACAACGGGCTTTGGGGCAACTTGATTGAGTGCAAGCACATGTTTTCGAAGCGGTCAGCCATCGATGCACTGATGACAGGATAACATCGCCGCATCCGACCATCCGCACAGAGCATAATCTTTCCTGTGCTGAAAAGCACGTCGAGAGGATGTGAAATGAGCTCGAAGATCTCGGTCAAAAACCTGTCCATCGTGGATTTATTGTCCTCCACGGCAGTTGTTTTTCAATCTCCTTTGAACTGATATTTCGGAGGAATGGGAAGACGGGCTACAAGGATGCTTGCAAGATTTCAAGGCTTCGAACCAATCGTGGAGTCAATGTTTCTGTGACTGAAATATGCTGGCCATTCCTTCTTGTCGTCCGAATAGTTTGTATGGTGGGTCTGGTCTGAACTACCGAATACAGAGTCAATCATAGCTCCAAGCGTCCACTCTAGCAATTGATGCGGTCACAATCATTGTAGGTATGACTAAATGCAACTAACGTACCTGTTCATTCCATCACCACTCACTTGATTTCACATCTGAGTTGATACATTCCTCAGCATCATTGAATTCCTTTGCTGGAGCATATGACATATGTTCCCTGAACGCAGGCTGTTGCATGAGGATCTCAATGCATTCAACAGGATTGCGGTGAAAGAAACGTGTGTAATCATCATCACGAAAGTTGTTTGGTTCGGCCAAACGATTGTAACACACTTTGCCCAGTGTCCCCTACTCACTGCCTATCTCCTGGGATATCTCATTCAACCTTTTGAATAAAGTCTGGGACGAAGTAAAGTTGCTGACGGTTGCCATTGTTGGGTTCCCGTAAAGCTGTTTGATAGCAAGTCTGCTTAAATTGTGCTTGATGCACCAGTGTGCTAATCGATACTCCTCCTCACAAGAATACACTGACCATAGATCTGTTTCATGGTCAAAGTTATCCAAATACTCATTAATAATAGGCTTACCAGCTAGACGGTTGTTCAAATGTGTGGTAGCATAAATTCATATCTGAAATGGAGGTTCGTCTGGATCGATGGATGCATTTTTGCTCTCAGGTTCTGCATTGCAGGAATCATGATCGGAAGAGTGAGGAAATGGGTCGCAATGCAGTGAATGATTGAATGGAAGTAGAATTCTATCGCGCTCGTGTAACGGCGACATGTGACCCGGGGCCAGGTAAGTGCCTGTGTATATAGTTCGCCGCTATGGCACCTAGATCTGTATCGAATATCTTACCACTATACTCTCCATATGTACTCATTTGCTTTCGTGTGCAACCGTATTACCATATTATACATCTGCCGGCAAGTGTAGGCATACGTCCTTTACATTTTATTCGATTTTTCAGTTATCGGATACATTTCGCTCACGAGGATACACAAGTTTTACCCCTATTGTCAAAGAACGGCAAAGCCGACAGACAGCGAACAGCCTGCGCGTCAATTTCACCGTCAATCGTATACGATGCCTCCTAAGAACACTGCCAGAGATCAATTGCACTGGGCCAGTACACGTTCGAGCACGGAAAGCCTACGATCTCGTCTTTGCCGTGTAACTCCTATTCTCACCTGACAATTCTCCGTACTTCGGGAGGATGAAATATAGGACGAGAATGATCACGACGACGACGAAAACACTGCCGACTGGGAAGATGACCTGAGGAACAGTCTGGGCGACAACTCGAGTGCGCCTGAGGTTCCATGCAATCCGAGATCGCGACCATGCGAAAGATCATGGAGGAACTCCTATACGACCGAGGTACCCCGAAACGCGTCAATACAAGGTCGACAGAGACGAGTTCAAATACCGACAGCTACATTGGGCACCCAGCGTCGAAGTCTACCCGATCGCCGTACCCCTGACCGCGTCAGTCAATTCACGGAGGAAGTTTATATAAATCAATAACTAGATATACAAGGCAACAACGCTACGTTCCACAATCGGGTCCACTTCAGATCGCAAACCTTCGACACACCAACCGAAGAGACGAACAGTTAAAGCCTATTCAAGAGGAGCTGGCCATTGTTATGGAGTGCCACAAAGTGCTCATGAAGACCCGGTTATCTTACCGGAGTTGCTGATCGTTCTTTGGAATGACTGCACAATCCTGCTTATATACTCCCGGTCATCTTACCGGAGGAGCTGGCAATTCTCATGAGGGACTGCTATATGCTCAGAGACTCCCGGTCATCCAACCGGAGGTAGTTGTCGTTCCGGCGAAGGACTTCTCTACAATAAACACAGCCGCGGTTGACAAACTCGATGTGCTGCAGCCGTTTGGGTTGACGAACCTGATATGCTGAATGATTGATTCCCGGTCTTAAATCGGAGGTGATGGCCACTTATAAAGAGCCCCGCTATGCAGATGATACAATATCAGGGGCTGTATATCCCGTAATTCGGAGGTCGACTTGACAAATGCAGGTCGTCTAATCTCTACAAACTCCAGTCGACAGAGAGGCACGAAGGTCATGTAATGACACAAGTGCAGAACGAAGGTTACATGATGAGGAAAGTGCAGCACGAAGGCCACGTGATGGCGACAGTGCACCGGTGGATGCAGACGCACTGCCGAGGACACCCACGTATGTTGCACGCGGCCTCATGGAGTGCGGTGAGGTCATTTCCTCCTCTGAAACTTATCGGTATGCTGCATATAACGAACAACTCAAAGCATGGAAGAGGTTGTCCTTACATTCTCTCAACGAATGAGGAATGCAGTGGCTGCTGGGAGCGACTATGGAGGTCTCCACTTTGGAAGATCCAGGTTATGTACCTACTGATGATGGAGGTCGTATCCCTGTGAGATACAAGGACTAGGTGGACGTATGCAGCAAAGATATGGCAATTTCTCATGCTGCACCTTTCACGGCATCCAAAGGGAATTCGAGAGGAAGAGCAGTTCTGGCTCGAGGAGCGTAGGAAGAGGGTGAGAGGATATGACAGTGTACCCGGCCGTGAGGAACCACACAGATTGCGTGGATCTATGTAATCTCGGGAACAAAGAAGGACGGCGGACTGCGGCTGTGTGTGGACTACCGAGCTCTCGATAAAGCCCCGGTGAAGAACCGATATCCTCTCTCACAGATCTCGGAGATGCTCCACAAGACGCCAGGAATGCGTGTGAACCTGATCCGAATCGAGGGAGGCGACAAGTACAAAACCGTGGTACGGGCAGTTCGTGCAGTGAGTCATGCCGTTCGGGTTGATGAACGCAGCAGCTACAACACCAATTTGAGGAGAAGAGTCATGGGCAGAGCAACGACCTTTAAAGAGAGGGATGACCCTACCGGAACTGAAATCCACAGACGATGACCCTACCGGAGCAGCCGAAATGATGGACCAGAGTGCACTTAATGACAGAGAAGTCCAGCGGCACCGGGAGAGCGGGGATAAGCGTACCTGGAGGAGAATCAACATACGCACCTAGCATCCGGAAGATGATAAGTCCACCTAGAGGATGCACGGCCAGAGCCCGAAGTCAGAGACAATGAGAACAGACTGAGCGAGGTCTGAAAAGGTGAAAGCAAGTCGAAACACGAAGCAAGTCAACAATCGAAGCAAGTCAAAGACAGGACCGAGCAAGTGGAAAAATGAGACGAGGCAGGCCAAGAGACAAGCGAAGTCGAAGACCTCAGAAGTCCAGTGACGAAGGATTCAGAATGACGTGTCAGTCAACAAAGAGACCTACTGAACGGGACCACGAGAAGTCGACAGAGAAGTCTGCCAAGCCACGATGGCAATCAACAACCCATTTCAGTCTAAGTCGTCGGCGGAGCAATGAACTTCAAAAGAGGGGATGATCATGTCAAAAATATGTCCTACCGACAAGTTGATAAGCCCACCAGGATGCAGTATACTGAGACACGCACCAAGAAGTTGACCGGCAAAGTCTACCAAGTTGACCAAGATTCTATTGAAGCCGCGTTTCGAGAGCGCATCTATGAAGTCGACCAGATGGTCACCAAAGCGGACTTCCAAAGCCAATTGCCGAGTACCAATGACTACCGGCTGCACGATATACTCTACAGAGCATGCGGAAGCACTGCACAGAGCTCAGACAGCACTAGCACGCTTGAACTTGGTAAGTATAACCATTTTAGAGAAACTTACGTGTTAGGTGTCTACGAATGAAACTACATGCAATTGACATAGAAGATCGATGATTACTGACGGCTACAAACGATGCTGGCAGCGGAAGCTCCCATCGATGCCGAGTCACGAGCGAAAGCTCCCCTCAATGCCGAGTCCCGAGTGGATGCTCCCCTCGATGCCAAGTCATCAGCGGAATCTCTCTGCCACCCTGGTGATTCCGACAACGACCTACGCCGAGATATACGAGATACGGGTATGGATGGTCGGGGGCGTATGAGTTCGGAAGTGGCGGTGCAGAGGATCTGGAAGCAGTTAAGACATTTCCTTTTGTTCCTTTGTTTCCTTCTCTTTTCTTCTCTTCTCTTCATCGCTTCTTTGGATCTCGGCCCGGTACAAATGGCGTCGGCACGGGTGTTTACCATCTGCCAATGGAGATGGAGTTTCCCCGTGTGCCAGATCCGCCGAAGGGTCGCCATTGAGCTATACCGATCAGTTGTGGGACTTATGGGTTTGTACGATTGTGTACGTTCAACTGTTGTTTGATTACCCCCTTACATTCCCTTTCATTCATTTCTCTTGTACTGGCTTTGGCAGCCCTGGAGGTCTGCGCCAAAAGAGGGGGATAATGAAACGGTGACACGTGACCCGAGGCCGGGTAAGCGCCAGTGTATATAGCTCGCCGCTATGGCACTTAGATCTGGACCGAATATCTTACCACTATACTCTCCATATATACATGCTCGCTCACGTGTCCACCCGTATTACCTTATTACACCTCTGCCGGCAAGCGTAGGCATACATCCTTTACAGCTCGATCACAAATCCCTCATCTGCCAGCAATTTGGCTGATACGTACACTATCATTTCTTTTTGGTCCCGACTGAGGTGAGTGATGTAAGGGCCAATGTTGGAGTACGTCTTCAAGCAGTAAAGACACTGTTGGCAAATATTCATTCTTTGGTAGCAAAAAGAAACGGCGCAACAACAGTAAGAAGCTTCTCAATAGTCTTTTAGCCACTCATACCATTGTAAGCCAACTGGTCCTCAGAAAGAGCTGCACCTCGATTTACTTTATCCAAAACAGGGTCCTACCACTCCCGTAGAATATCTCTCATCCTCCTTCACATGTTTGCAAAGTGTTTAATTGCTCTCTCATTTTCAACATGTCTGGGATCTTGAAAATAATACCGCATCTACATTCAGCTTGTCGCGGTGATTGTTTTGCATCCTCACAAGACCCTCCTACGCACATTGCCTGATTTATGGTTTTCACTTGTTATTTAGTTCATACCTCACATAAACCATGCATTGTCCTTGGATACCCACCCAGCGATTTCATCGGAGGGCACAAGAACCAGAGCTAGGACAAACGAGTGAGTTATGACTGCAGAGCATGCTTTAGTTGTCTTTGTGATGAACTTGAGCGTTCAGTCGACAAATCAGGGTGCTTAGATCATGCGATGCAAATTGATTCCTAGCTGAATAGCTGCCAAGATGATGTTGCCAGATCAAGAATACCCCTCTAAGCCCACAAATCTATTCGCCTTGCCTGCCCACGTTACTTACAATCTCCAGAACCTTCGACAGACCCTCCTCACCTCTGCGACGTCCTTGCTTCACCCTTGACGATATATTCAACACTCCTGATGCTTGTTCAGAGTAACAGGCATTTGATACCCACCACTCAATCATTGACCACAATTGAGAACCTAAAATGTAATCTGATGCCTTCTGGTTGCTGATTTCAGTTGTCACAAATGCTAATACCATCGAGATGCCGATGATTCAAGTCCGCGTCTGGGCCGAGAACGCCGGTGTTGCAGTCAGCCAATTGGCAGCAGAAACCATGGGGATTTGGCCGGAGCAGGGTGGCTTGACAACAGATCAGAAAGATAATAAAGTGACGGAGCGCGTCTGGGAGATTGCCCAGTCTATGATCATCAGCATCTAGCAAGGGGCTGGCCCCTAGCAATGGGATCTGCTAATCGATCTTTGCGTTACTCGAATCAGTGATCTCCTGTCTAAAAGGCCGCTTTGGAAACGGGACTTGGCAGACAAGACAAACCTCGATGGTCCGAATCACACGGCAACAGTGGGCGAGTTCATCGAGGTTGGCCTTTGCCGAAGGAAGAATATGATCGACAGAACCGTGACTAAGACGAGTAAATTTGTCCACTTTAGTATGTATTTGATCCTCCCGATGTTGCTTCTGCTCTTCCTGACGATGTGTAGATACAGAGGACAGTCAGGAAGAAACCACGGGTCACAGGTCATCGCTGAGAAAGGTCCATTGCGACGCCGCAATATATTTCCTTGTCTAGCCATTTTGGTTTACCATCTTCTATGCGGATCCCAACATTGCTGGGAAGAGGGTAGGTGAAAGCAATACTCAGCAATTCTCATGGCACTGGCCTGGGAATGATGAATCGACACTTCCAATAGTTAGATCACTCTTGAATCCCACCAATTTGTCAATCAGGAATGCTGCAATCGCCAGTCTGCTAGACCCCAGCCGGAAAATCCGAGAGCTTTGGGGCTGCTGAGAGGATCCCAAAGGAAATGGTGGTCCACATGCCCGTAACATTACGCAAATCTTCGATAACAATTCTGCCCCTGGATGGGTAAAGGGGGTGGTGAAGCTCTACTACCCTACACATATTTGCATCATGTATCATGGCCAACAAGCCGAAGGCACATCTGGTGCCCCGATGCCTCTGCGTGGTGGCTGCAGCTACCTTCCTCTAGATGACATCATCCCACCTCCAGCCTAGGATATGATCAACAATATCAGGGAGGAATCAGATGACAATACTGAGATGCAGCGCCAGAATCCAAGATGCTTCCCGACGACGAAATCAGGCTTCCACATGTTTGAATGGAAGCTACAGAGAAGTATTATCAGACAGCAGCTAGACATGCAAGTCATCCGAAACCGTGATCTTGCTCTCTTTGCCGAATACGAGCCAAGCGTTGTTGCTGATGAGGATGTGGCTTGGCTATGTGAGCACGATCACATTGTGAATCCTCCCGCAGCAGCCTCTGTGTTCAATTGCATGTGTACAAGTAGCTGCCCAGCTGCAAATTAGTCATTGTGAGGATGGAATGCACTGGCAAGACGGTTGTTCAAGGATTTGCATTGTGGGCGGGAATGTTTCTGGCACTTTGGAGGGTGGATGGATGGGTGATAATTTGGAGTTGGTTGGAGTGGTTTGGGGTCTCATTTTGGCGTTTTGTTTATTTTATTATTACATCAGTCATATTCATGCTGGAAGGGCTGTGCGGAGAGTTCACGATGTTGGGATTAATCTCTGAGAAGCTTGTTTTTTGGAAAAGCATTGTTGCAGCGATAGAACTCGGGGTATGGCTATCATGTAATTGGTAGTTCAGTATTGTTACCCAGCAGAAGTTAGCCTGAATGATTAGTGAAATGTGAACACTGATTAACTCGCTGCGATAATGATTTTCGTCAAACGAAGCCAATCAACAACCCTACGGCATGCTTGTCACCTGCCATTCATTGTTCGGAGTTCCCGTTCATCCAACTAGTTGGAAGTGTGGGTGGTGGGATAAGACACAATCCAAGAATCGTCAACAGGATAAAAAGACGCATCCGGATGATTCTTTCAATCATATCCACACTTTCTCCCCTGTACACACCGCTTTAATTCAGTTACTATACATCCACTCACATCGCCAGTAGTCATTCCTTTAATTTTTTGGTACTTGTCATTCGCCGTCTTTTTAAATCATTACATGAATGCGCGGCCCCTCTTCTCTTCCTTCTCTTCCATCCAGCACCAAGAGAAGAAGACGATCTATCCACGACGAGAATCTCGATGACAATGGCAGCATTATACCCGACAATTACAATGATCATCAAGATGACAATTCTGAATCTTATGACGGTCCTCTTCAGTGACCAACCAGGAACGCAATGGGGAAGCAGCCATCAACAGATTCGTTCACCTGAACCGTTGGATAACAAGTTGTGGCAACCGAATCAACTCCAATATCGGCGCTACCCCTAGATCCTGAGCATCAACAGGTCTCTGATGTCTCGGAGGTGGAGGTTGAACGCAAGCCCGTGCCACTGGGATCCAAGAAGGTATTTGATTCAGCATTCAAACCGTGGAATCTGCACACAAATGTGTATATTTCCTAGAGGAAGGATCCAAATGAAGCCGGTGAGCAATTGGTCGGATGGAAAGTTGTAAATCTGTGGCGATATGAGCCCTTGGTTGACAATGTGGGAGGCCTCATTGTCAGCGCGGAATACAACACCCAGACAGTGCTTTCAGGCGTTCCAGCGATGGTCATGGCAGGTGTAAAGCCTACAGCTATCAATTATGCAATCTGTGTGAATCCCTTTGCCAGGAATGCAATAAAGACCACCCAGATTCATAGTCGGTGGTATGAGGAAATTGCCAGGATTGTTCCAGCCCTGAGAAACTCAGACCCTCCACATGCCTACTTTTCAGTGGTAAATGAATCATCTCAAAGATTGTTTTCATCGATGACATTGTGTATCTGGCTGTCGCAAAGAATACTGGCTCCCATGCAGCAATGGTATACCGCTGCAAGAGATCAATCAACTCTATTCATGGATTTCCAACACTGTCGCCTATAGAGATCCGGAACATTGTCACCTGGCTTTTGGCCTAGGACAGATTTATATGCCTCACAAATGATTGTGAGGTAAGTTCAAAGTTCACTGCTTCTTCAATCGTTGTCTTGACGATCAATTTAGGCATGCAAGTTTCGATTTGCAGCAACTGACATTGTGGATGTTATTCACCTGACATACTTCTGTGGCAGACGACAAATGGGAATGAAAAATAGATCATTGATTGACAAAATCAACCCGAGATTCATTGCCCTCACCACATCGGCCATCCACCATCGTTTGTCGGCCTGTTATACAGGGGAGTTAATGGTCGTGCCAGAGTGTGATCCAGCAGGTGGAGCACAACGTAAGTGCGATACACGAATCATTAATCACTCGGTTAATAATGCATGCACAGATGTATTTCGTTGTCTCGATGCAGATTTTTGTTCTGCATCGCCCGAGGTTCATGCCCAAAATGGTAGACAATCACTGCAGGATGATCCGCCGAAGGATCCACTCAACTGCTACAGACCCAGCACTTGCACAACCTCCCACTGATTAGGGCAGCTTTGATGAGAACTTCCTTGATTATGTCTCAGAGGATCTGATAGAGCAGCCTGACAATTCTTTGAATCTTCTCAGCAGCTTTGTCACTGCTGCTGAAGCTAGCATGCAATTCTCAGCTGTTCTGCCTATGCGCGGGTCTGCCATCGCCAGCAGCAGCCAGCCCGGCCCCTGCAGCAACAGCAACAGCAACAGCAACAGCAACATGATCATCAGCGTCACCAACATTACCAGCATTGAGAATACGTGATTAGTCGATGGAAGTACGATTGTAGAGGGTGCGATGTTGCCTGGATGTTAGGAATGGTGTCAGTGATCGGATACAGGATTTCTTTTGTGTGCTACTTTATTCTAGGGTTCGTCGATATATCATAATAGTAGTAAATATAATAGAACTGATGGTTTACTGAAGTCTGATTTCAAATAAGTGGAAGGATAATCGCGATGATGCATAACGCTCATGCGACGGTTGAACTGCAAGGTACTGAATGATCATGTATCAACACATTAAATATTGTAAACCACTTCTGCATGGTAACTATCATTGGTCAGATTAAACCATGAGAGGCTTTAAAAACAACAACTACACGCGGCATTAAATGTATGGAGAGAGTACTATCATCATTGAAAGTTCAAATCCATCCCAGTGACGTAGGAGTATGCCGAGAAATGATTTGTGATATTGCCAAAGGAAGTGTAAACCATTTGTCAAGTGCTTGTTGTCACATTCACAAAAGTGGGCACACTGGACGTGATGCTTGAACACAGCATTGCGACAACTTAAAGAATACTCTGGAACATTAATGCAATGCCATATTTAAGGGAAGCCTTGATTTCGTTTTTTTGAGTTTGTGGATACAATAAACTAAATAAATATAATGAAGGAAATTTAGTTTTTGCTGATGTTGTTCTGGCACAGGTACCGATCAATGGTTGACAGTCACATATTTTGTACATATATCATGCAATTCGCCTTGTGTTGTGAGTCTGACTGTCTTGACTGCTTGCATGATTGATCTTCGATGTCTGACTCAAAATATACAGTCTGCCACAGCATGGCTGGTTGTCAAGGGATTGGGGATTGGTGGCATGAGCAACACAACTGTGGACTGTTGACTTAAGTCGCTCAGTAATCAGGCTAGTTGCGGCAAAAGAGTATCTCATGTACAAGGGAATGAGGACTACCCCCTTCTCTACCAATGATATCTCTTGCTAGGCAGTTAGAGGTATTGTGGCAGGTGTAGGGAGCTTGCAAGGTCACAACTTCATACTCATGATGTTGTGTGCACAGACCAAATCACCAAGACTTTTGTGTAGTAACTGTATTCTTCAGCCTGTGTATACTATTCTTGCCAATAAATCCACCTGCTGAATACATATACCATTTAATCAATGCCAAAGTAGGAGCCAGCAACTGAATCTTGGGCTTTGTATAGTATATGCAACTGTAGTCTACATGAAATACAAAGCCACTATATAACACTATATGCAATCTAGCCATCCTCACTTATCAGATAGTATTCAGCCCATCTTGTTGATTCTCCAATTGAACAAATGTCATTGATATTCGGCTACTGGTGAATTTTCAGTATACTATTGCCAAGATGTACTCTTCTGGATATGGTAAAGAGAGTTGTTCAACTGGTAGTTTAATCTAGTTGAACCCATGGATATCAGTTCTACCTTTGAATATTGATCTATGGCTGAGATGTTTCACTGTATTGCAATAACTGTATCAGTCATCACTTAGGCCAAATTGAGTGGCAATATTACACGGCCAGTATTTTGTTTTATCGATGTCATACAATTGAAATTGGTATTTCCTTACACTGTATGATAATCTGGAAGGTTTTCTCAATCTCAATAATACTTCACCGCTAATTATATAGCAATACATACTTCCAGTTCGTTCTCTATTTTCATGTTATCTTCCTTACTAGTTTCCAGAATGTATAAGTAATAGTCACCGAGCCATCTGTATTTGAGAATATATTGCCATATGGAATGGTCAGTTGAAACTCTGACCAGGCAGGAAATGTGCAGATATAATAGCCAGGATCAAAATTAATGCCTAACTCTGAATAGATCTTTATTGAATAAATTATATTGTATTTTCACCTTATGTAAGATGTGAGAGAAGTTCGTAATAATCCAGAATGTCAACTTGCAATTGTTATTACATTAAGGTATCAGCAACAGTGATTCTCTAATGGCAACTTTTGATGACTTTTGTCTGAGTTGGTACTGTGTATCTACTGTGAAAGGTAGTAGTTGAGCTAGGTGGGTAAGAATAATCCTCTCAAGGATATCAATGGCATAAGTAACTCGATTTCATTAATCTAGTTCATTCACTATCTTTGTACACACTACCTGTAACATATTGACAACGGTGGTTAATAGCAATACAATCCTACTAGAGTACTTGTCAAATCTGCAGCAAGCTTCCGTAAGTTCCATAATGCTATATAATTCCGTCAAGTTTTAAGTATCCAGTCGGTCTGAAATTCCATGAACTCTTTTGCATTTCATGGACTCTGGATTTCTACAGACCACATACTGAAAGAATCGTACTTAAGATGTACTACATTGCATCATGATTTCTTGAAATCAAAACTACTGGTGGCAAATTGAATCAACCACTGATTCTATATTCTTTGAATGAAACTTTAATCTTATTTAGTATGTCCCAATATTGTTCTGAAATACACTACAGTAACCCCCAGAACTAGTCTTTGATAACAGCTTGGTACTTTACCTCATTCGTCACTGGGTGCAGTTTCTTGTCTGATTGGTATCACTGTCCATCTGGAAAATGATTATAGATAACCAAAGATCAAGTAGTACAATACATCTATGTATATATACGATACCTAGTAGCTGCTGTAGACTTGAAGGCTAATGAATCATACTCTGCCTATAGTCAGGAAATCACATTCCTGAGGGGTACAAATAGCAAGCTGGCAATCATGGTAATATTGTTTACTATCAATTAATTGAGTTATCTCAAAAACTTGCCATCTTTCTTTTAGACAAATTGTAATATAGCTGTATATTGTAAAAGTCTGTATCAAATTGAGTATGGCTAAAACTCTTTAAGAATGCATCATATATATTCAACACACTTTATGCCTATTGTACACAAAGGATTGCAGAGCAATGGCTCAATCTTACGCATTGTGTAAATAGAAAACATCCACAAAATATGAAATGGTTCAAATACCATAAGCAAACTTCATTAACCCTGACACACTTATCGATACTTCCTGACTCATATCCAGTGAACTGAAATGATCGAAATGTTACCACCATATCTCTTCATGTATCATGATGCATTTGCAACAAACCAGATGAAGACTGTGTTGTGTAATGGTGCAGCTTGCAGGAAGTGAGCTGATCATCAACCCTCTGTGATACATCATCCCGTCTCCCAAGGGATATTGTGAGGGAAACGCAGTTCAGACCCAAGGAGTATTGGGAGACAGTAAGAGAATCTGACAGGATGCCTGGCGAAGAGCAATAACACAATGGTTGGAATGCACAAAAACTTGATTCCAGTATTGAGAATGATGAGCAGTGTAATGTATAGCATATTTCCTTGCATGTGTGTATTGGAATGAATGACTATCTAATCAGGCACCTTCCTGATACATACACCTCCCATATCCTACTCAACAACCATCATTGCTGTATCTCCATCTGCAGCCCCCTTACTGCCAATTAGTGGTGGTGGCAAAAATCAGATTGTCCCACCAGAATTGTATGAAATTGCTGTCAGCTGCTAAGAAAGTCAAATTTCCATGTGGCAGCAATCTATGTATTGGTCTCCCCATATATGTATGGCATAAAACAATCTCCTCATGGCAATTGTGTATCAAATTTCATAAATAGTTCATCTGGTATATTAGTCTCATTTCAATACTGTTAATCAATAATCGCTAAAGAATTTCATTTATGTTGATATGGTCTTCATTTTTTTCTATACATTGATATGTGTAAATATTCACCATTTGATATAAATGTAGACACTGGTTGAGTGTAATCTGATGTGGGCATCAAAATCGTGGTCAACTAACTTCAGAATTATACTTTAAAGGAGTAATCACAGAAAGCGAAAACTGATTATTGAGTCCTCTTTGAGATATACTTTGTAATCTGGTTGACCAATTTTGGAATTGCATTAGCAGGCTATAATGAAGGGAACCTAAATATGTACACAGAGAGTGTAATGAAGAAAGTTTAGAACAGCACTGGAATACTATGATTGTCAAAACAGAAAGATTACAATCACGTGAATATACAGAATTACTAAGTAAAATTGTACTATCCAATACAAGAGATGAACTTATCAGAGTTAATTGATTGAACTTTGAAATGAACTTGGAGGTAGTCATCAAGTGAAATTGGAGGTGAGCTTACTGGGGGGCTATTAATATGTAGTATTCTATTCAAATAGATATACAATGGGTATAGAGACTTTATATGTAGATTAACTTGCAATGAGGAAGCTTTGGTGAGGATTTATATTAAGTTTGTTCCTCTGAAGTGCGGGAGGTGATTTATCTTAATTTAGTAAATTAAGAGGAAGATAAATTGAAAGTGAGAACTGAGTTCCATTGGTTAGTTATAATTATGTGAATATCACTAGTATAGTAAACAAAGTTATCATGGAAGACAAGATATGACATTGATAAAATAACTTATGATAAATTACAGAATATCTGGAAGAGTGAGATAGTTAATGTTTGGTGGATATTGTACTTGGTGTTAACTTATGATTATATTTTACAGAGATAGTGTAGAACACATTAAGTTTGTTGACTAATATGAATTTACAATGCACAATGAGATTGATATAACTTTGTATATAGCCAGCAGTATAATACGTAGCTTGCTTCAGCTAATTCAATTCCTCATATGGAGATTTCAAAACTTGACCAAATCTGTTAAATTCATCATTTCCTATACCCTTAAACAATATACCATATTCAAGATATCAGCAAAAGGTTTTCTCACTTTCTTGTGGACAACTCTTTGATCAACAACCACTGCAAGACTCTGTTGTCGCCCTGTACCTCTCCATACCATAAATGTGAGGCAACATCTAGTATAGTATCTCTGTGCCATCTGCACATCTCTATTTAGAGCCAGTCTGTCTTGCTGCTTTGAATAATAAATTAATCTATCAATGTATATTCGACTTATTGCATATTTCCTACCAGTTCAACCACCTCCTGGTACCTTCTCAGGTAATTAAACATTTGGTCAAATTATATAATCATCCTGAAAATTTCAAGCTACCCCCAAGAATTGAGTTTTGTTCTTTAGGATTGATCACCTCAAAATTCAGTATCCAAAAATCCACTACTTCCAGACAGCTCCCTAGAACTGGTGTGATCAAATACACAACATTACTAGTTGTGTCTGGATTTAAGTGCCAGCTCCTGTTGTACATCCCCTCTAATCAGTAGCCAACTGGTTTACCTTCAACTACTATCAGCAAATGCCTAGATTGACTATAAGCTGTACTATACACAGATCTATACACATGCAGCTCATAGCATACTTCTTGTGGGTTTTGGAATATCACCCTGTCAGTAATCATTCATAGTCATATTACATAGCTTAGTGTATGGACATATAGAACAAATGCAGTTATGAGACAAAATATACTTCGTCATACTGAAAGTTATATCTTCTGGATGCCTTATGTGGTTTGACATTGCTGTGGAATATTGAAATGCATTAATCAACAGAATTTTGCATCAATTTCCTTTCAAGCTGCTATCTGCATTTGCAGTGCCACTTTGTCAGGAAAAATTAGTTTTATCAAACTTTCTTTACCAGAAGCTATATGACCTTAAGTAGCTACTAGCAAGATTTATAATAGCTGAAAATGTAATTAAGTTCAGAACAATTATGTAGAATGTAAATACCATATATAATATATATAAGATACTTATAACTGGTTTTCTTTCTGAACCATGTACTTTTGTATTGTAACTAAGTTCTATCACTATAATAGTGAATGTATTTGTAGACTGTCTAATATAGGACAGTATACTAGATTAATGCAGTGAGTAATTTAATGGAGATTGCATCTACCAATTCTATATACCGTCAGAAAGATCAGTTGGCAGGTAGAGTGGATATTGTAATTATATCAAACGCATTAGTGTCTTGTTGAGTTATTTGGAACTATAGGTATCACTATGATACGGAATATAATACAACTTGCAAAACTGCAATTCTATCATTAGTCAACAATTGGTATAATATTAATGTGACATGTATTGCCTAATAGTTTAATAGACACACCTCTGCCTATGCATCTAGGTGCTCTAAGTCATAATAGTGTCCCCCAGATAAATTATTGTACGCCCTTGCATCTTGATGCTAAGAAAACTCAATAATTGTATAATAAGGAGTAAGTGGAAGTCTATATCCCCCAGGAGAAACATCTCCAGTAGCTCAGTATTTAACCCTAAACCTACCATATATGATGTAGCAACTGCTGGCTCTCTAACATAGAGTCCAAGAAATGACAACAAATAATATAGAAGATTGGTTTCATTAGTCATACTATAACCAAGTTTGATGGTACGTATAGTGTACAATAGAACATTACAATTGCACTAATTCTTATATTACCTCGCCTATATGGTATCATAATAGAATATACTAAGACATTTGTAAATCCAGCCATAAATATGACTGACATGATAGTGGTCACTGTCAGAGGCTGCATGAATTACCATAGTATGGGCAAAAATACTATCTTACTACACATGGAGACTTTGAGTCAAGTGAAGTATACAGTTGTCAAAGGTTCAAGACTCTTTTACCAAAATTCCATTAACCATAAAGTCAATATGTAAGCTGAATATCTTTCAGATTGGAGCTGACTATTCAACTTTAAATATACACAACAGCAGAGATATTGAACCTACATATCACAGACTAATCTAATATTAACTGAATTGAACCACTCAGCAGATATATTAGTCATATTAATTGCTGCTACGGTGATATCCAGTATTCATTCTAATACACATTCTGATGCCACAGCACAGACTATTGCTGAGATAAGTAATTTGAAGTGCATGATGTACTTTCTTTGTGGTAGTCAAAGCTATGATGACCACAAAATCTTCCTGTAGTTTATAATAGGTGAAACTACAATAATGGCTACCAGGTCTAATGTTACAATTATAAGGGTAGTCAATATGGAGACTGGAAATACAAGAGAAAATAGTCTGGGGTTGAAAGCTTAGTGAATTACAATACCATAAGGTCTACAGTACAAATATCGAAAGAAGAATCAGATATACAAGGTTAAGTACAAAAACGTTTAGAGAAAGAACAATTATTATCAAGATAGATGACATAATACCATAATGTGCATCAGCAAGCTTTGTCAAGATCATTGGAATACTGTGAATACAACTGTGGCATAATCAATAGAAACATTTTTAACGCTCACTGGGCAAAATAAAAACACTTAGATGGTGAGTAATGTGGATGGGTTATTGAGACATTGGTGTACTAATTGTTAAGCTATCAATTACATTGCTTGATAGAGATAGTTATTTCTCAAGTTCAATTAGTAATATTGTAATATAAGAATATTGAAGGAATGGAATGGAATCAAATCGTCAGTACTCAGCTAGAACAGTATTAACTTGATATCTAAATTTTAGGATCCAAAGATGGAAACATTTCAATTTTATAAAGTGGTATATCTAAGAGAAAGAAGTAACCTCAGGTGAATACCATCAAATGCAGAGAACGATATCACTGCCAAATCCAAAAATACCCTTTATCTCAATCTCAACCATTACTTTGGCACATAGCTGGCAACAACACCAATCTTCAATTTCGCAATTATAATGGATTGAGTTGTGACTCACTATGTTGAATAATGTTAATACACAGATACGAACAAAGATAACTTCCTGACAGCTCTTGTACTAAGCGGGTATGTACTGTAGAATGATGTACAAAGGTAGATATTGTCGTATTAATACACACAATGTATCTATCCTAAAGCATTGCAGATCTTTAAGACAGGCAAATACACTTCAAAAATAACTGGACAGGGCAATTCCAAAACTGGTATCAAATGTGGGTTGGCACGAAGACTCTATACACTAAATGTCCCTTCTCTAAGAACTGAGCAACTAAACTTCATATATTCCAATATATGCTATTGATTGGGAACAGCAATTGGCAGATTTCAACATATACTTGTCTGTATAAATAATATATCAAGGCATTCTGTAATGTACAACTTGCAGTATCAGCCAGAAGCTGTGAAATAATCTCCAACTGGGAAATGCTCTAAAAGGAGACAAGTTAGGTATGCAAGGAAAGCAATTTTAAACAAATGAAAGAAGTGAGAATACTTTCAAAAGTATTACAAAATGTTAAAACTAAATTGAGATTTCCATAAGAAGATTACAATCCATAAACATGAATTCAATCAGGTGGTATAATAGTTAATCCAGCTCATTCTTGTGAATGCACAAGGCATATTAGCCAATACTTGACTCTCAAGAACGATCTGGATATTTACCCTCTCCTTGATAGTCAGTTTCAAGAACTACACACTAATCCTATGAGTAGTTTGTAAGGCTCCATATATAATAATTGATATATAAAAAGAGATCAATATTTGGTTCCTCTCTATGTATTTTGAAACAAGATTTGCATGTATATTCCTGGGGAGAAATGAAACAGGCAGAATTACACAGCCACTGTTGAAATATACATTGAATACTGTATATCGGCTTATTAGTACTTTCTGTACTATTTCATTGCCATGATGCTTCAGTACTCCAGCCAAATAGTATGCTGAGAATAGAAGTGCTATGCAGCTCACAGTACTACAGTTGAAATATTATATTACCTGCAGTTCAATGAATATAATATGTTGAACTTGTACCCAGAGGAAAACAGACAATCAATAATAATATATGGCATCCATGAAATAATCAATTGCCAGTGCCACTTTTCAAACTAAGATAGAGGTAACGAGAATTGGCTGGTGATACAATGATACTTGGTTTGGCACAGGTCCTATAAGGTGAAGAGAATCATAGGAATAGTTTTCGTCAAGTTAGATTGGCAGAGTATTTACAATTGACACTCCAAGAAGATGAATTCAATGATTTTATTCCCATCCCTACTGCAATAATAGTATACAAACAATACAGCAAGATTAATAATTAAATAAGTATCATAGCAGCTAACAATAATTGCCTTGTAAAGAATTAACATATTGTGACAAATAAGAGGTGAAATGTAATCAGTCTGTATCAAGTATTTGCTGAATTAAGATATTGTTTGCCTAATCATTGGATATATTATATCAAGTATGATTGCATAGCACTTATACAATTATTTATAGCTAGGTTGATGTGCAAAGCAAATCACCAGTTCAAAGATATCAAATACAAGCCTATATGTATACCTACTATCTATTTATACTATATTAGACTGTCACACAATATTGCCACTATGTATATTCTCAAAATGCATCATATACACATAACTGTTTCTTAGTTCGCTGTTTACCTAATTGCAGAGTTCTCAATATACCCAGTACAGGTGTATTTTGTTTTAATGTAAATTGGAGGCTAATACAACTGGCCAACATTAACAAAGACTTCACTCAATATGGCATTGTACTTGTTATAGTCTCTTTATCTTCTACAATAGTATACACATAATTTATACAGTACTGTTAATGGCATGGAGCTCAGAGTATTGATTGCGATAGTCTGTATCTATTAAAGGATGTTAAAACTTCCAAACAATGTAATAGTAATTGTAATCGACATTATTTGTGTGAATGAATTCCTGTATAATTGGCAACCAAATTTGGTTTTACCAAATAAAGATAAGATAAATATTTCACTTCAAGTATACAGTTAATGAAATATTGCTGTCAATGGTAATATATATGTCTAACTATATCTAAAGTGTCACATTATTGAAGTCTATCAGCCCAACTAAATTCAGACAATATTTGCCATGTTTACTGTTCCAGTGTCAAGAGCAGAGTCCACACTTACACAAATAGAGCTTAACAATAGAAGAACACAGAAAGTAGCTTGTAATCTGATAATATACTACATTATATTTGGGAGCATTATTATAGCATAACAGCTACTTGGTGTGATATTGCATATCCAATTGAATGTCTCTGCTGGTATAATCAACAGTGACACCAATGGTATGTTGTACCTCTGAAGAACACTGTTCAGTACTGTGGTAGTATACTGAACTTATATTCAATTGCAGAAGAGTAGTCCACTACAGGTTGACATAGTGAAGCTGACCTTCCAGTATATAACCAACACTGAATATCATTCATTTTGGGTATACTGAATGAAACTAGCACCAACATTTCATCTGTCGAACAATTTTGGCATCATTACAATTACTCATATATTGTCCAATTTCAGTATCTATTTTCTCGTTCTGGAGTCACAATCTATGGAGTAACAGCAATTGAATCTATTGTGATGGAGAGTTATTAGACTATTAATCTAGCTACAGATAAAGAGAGTGACTTCAGTTAAATACTTACTGCAGCAATACTTACTCGCTGTAATACAATACCGCAACTGAGGGCTGCCTTCCTTGTGGTGCAAAATACAATGGAAACAACTCGAAATTATTTCATATGTGGATTCAAAATGGAATAAAGATATAACATTGTAATAGCTACTTGGCAGTAATTCAATTTGCCATATTTCTTCCCCACAAGATCTACAATATGTGTTAGGTTTGAGTTCATCTTTCTTTTTGGTTTATGATTGAAATGGACTTGATATTTATGCTGCAGATGTTTTGGGATAAGTGAAAGTATGAATACTACTGTGCGAAGAATGAGGATATAATATATATCTACTGTAGTTAGTGCCATTAGTTATTCATCAATCTTATCTTGATGTCATTGACCTGATTATATTGTCAAATACACACACCTTTACAAATATACAGATATTGTGGACTATGCAGTTATCTGCCAATATCCCACAATACAATAACCATTTAGTGCACTCACTGAACCCACTGTCAGCTTTTACAATCTGAGTTTATAGCAGTTATGACTTTGTGCAAGACTTTTCCATTCTATCGCTACAAGCTTATTAGAGTCCACGGTTAGCTAGGTCATTATGAATGTATAGTTACTGGGTTCTTGGCAGATTCTTCTCATGCTATTTCCCTGATCTTGTCTCAGCTCTGTATCAACTTGCAAAGTCTCTTTCCTTTGTCACAGCAATTATTTCAAATACTTCTTCTCCTCTTGATATGTTGTTAACCATGCTTTTCAGCAATTCTGATATTCTGTACATGTACTTCAGCAAATTTCAGTATTACAATTCTATTAAAACCATGTATAGGTGGAATGAAATGGACTTAGTAGTCAGTTGTTCAAGGTCAACAGTAATTCATCAAACAAACAAGTTACTATACATGAAAGTAACATCAAATTCTTCTCATCGATTACTATCACATCATTTTAAAAGAATACAGCAACTATCCTATGACTTCCACATTGGATTGCACACATCCTATCTATACATACCAGTGGGATCTATTTGTTCATCTCCAGCAGGATAAATATCGATTTTTAACATTGATAATTTTCTTTATCACCTAAATATTCAGTATGTATATCCATAGTAATATTCTTTGTCCTCTGATATGTATCTTATTCAATTGCCATGAGGACATAACTGCCTCCAGCACTGTTATCTATGTTATATGTTACAGCAGTTGTACCAAGTAATATATACTTAGAAGATACTTGAAAAGTTAATCAAAAAGTATATGACTGTTGTAACACGTAATGAATTTACTTTTCAAATAAGAATTGATTCTTATATTCAATAGTTTACCAGGCAGATGAATATTTTTTGCTATCACAGTTAATTGTCAGATAATCCAGAATTTTAATGGCTATTTGTCTCACTTGTCTCTTGCAGTCTGTATAATAATACTTACTTGTGCAAGTAGAAATTAGCCATGTAGTTAGCTTTTGGTGAATATTATTTGACAGGGTGCAAAAGATAGTAGCAGATTGATTTGGGATATCCCCACAACTATGTTTGGCAAAGAGAGCTTAGGTAGTTATGTTGCAAACCAGAAGTAATGTTGTCAGTGCAATCAAGATGATCGTCCACTGTACCGATTCTTCTTAAATGGACAGGTACTTTTAAGATGTAAAACTCCTTTATTTTCTAATTTAGAATCTTTAACGCTTTTTTGTAATACGTCTCATACAATCCATTGCCATGAACTAGATTGGAGTTTTTACTAATTTTTCTGCAAAATAATACAACTTATATAATATTCCACCAAATATTTAAACCTTTAAGTTTAACAATCTAAAGTATCTAGTTACAGCCCATATTGCAGTAAGATCTAATCTGCTTTTAGATCTAGATATTGTCTAAATTGGAAAGTAGAAAACTATAAGAAAATAGTAAACTTATCTACTTAGTATAATGGATCTGGTTAACAGTAATAGTATTACAGAATGATTGCAATAACAACCTTTTCACAGCCAGTGAGTTTAGCAGTGAGTATACCGGTGGTTATTCTCTCCTACTGATTGCTACAAGAATGACTAAAACACCATAACAATATATTGTCAAAGAGTGATCGCAATGATTGATATTCTACTTCTACTTGCTTGTTGCAGGTTATTGGGCAAATAAGGTGTTTACAACTAGACTAAGCAAGAGTTTAGTGCTGAAATCACCATTTTTGCTAATACTCTCCCTCTGCCAGTTGGTGGAAAATATTCTAAAAACTTAAATCTACAAACTATTCATTTTAAAATTAAATATTGAGTAAGATACGTTATTACACCACTTGGGTATTTTAAAATGTAACATCAACCGCAGAAAGTTACTTTGTAGAATCTTTGACATGGGTATTGCACTTTCTTGCTGTAATCTTCATTTTTAGTGTTCCAGCAATGGTTAGGTTTAAAGTCATTGTCATCCCCCAGCCTGTCCCCATTCTAGCTTTCAGTTTAACATAATCACCTCAAAATTGCTGCTGTTATTATAGATATACATTGCACACAGTGCTCTGTACTGGTGTTTTCACTGTTGTTCTTGTCACCACTATTACTGCATAGTCCCCCACCCACGTTTTAATATTTGTGGCTGCAGCTGCCACCTCCAAACCAGATACTTCAGTTTTGAATAAGTCTAGCAGCTGCTGCTACCACCCAGGAATAAGCCAATGATACTTCAAACATTGCAGTTACTGCAACTTGTTCAAGTTGTAAAATCATGACTGATTGTACAGCAAGATTTGATTTTGTCTACCATTGTACAAATCATATAAGTTGTATAGATTTGCATTGGCTGTATCATCATGTGAGTTTTCCATAGACATGGAATCTACAGTTTGTTCCTGTGTATTACATATTGTAGTGCTATCTCCCAACACCTAAAAACAGCATTGTCAGAATTGCAGATACATTCCACAATGTTAGTCTCTGGGTCAGTATTAGAATTTATATAAAAGTTGAAATTATACTGTCAATATGTCAAAAAGAAATTCATTATGAAAATCAGATTATATTTTACACATTGGATTTTCAAGATCAGCATTCAAGCAATAGCATGTTTGGCAAAGCAGCTTCCCCTATGGGAGAATGGCATTATTATTGTTACAACAAATGTCATGTATTGAGTAATAACTAGAGTTGGGAAATTTGTACAATGTAGAAACTATATCAGATAGTAAGAACTATTGTATAGTAACAGAATGAAATCATTCCTCTGTCAACCACTTTATATACAGATATGGCAATGCTGAAAATGTCAAATCTGGGAATATACCTGGCTACTATTTCCTGTTACATTAATCACATTATTGGCATTCTAAAAATAGCAATTCCAGATTAAGATCAGAGTTCCTACATTATTTAATCACATTCATAAGACAATTTGACTTCAGTAAAGTATTATCATCAGACACATCTGTAAGCAGTTGTTATTTTTAAATCGCGAAAGCTGATGTAATTTTACTTACTGCAAATTGCCCCACTTACCAGCCATGGCTACTATACAAATATTAGTTAGAGAAGGATACTTGTTAGATATCACCTGGCTTTCTCCATTTATTTTGTAAGCATTAGCAGTGTGGTAAAAATCTATGGCTACTAGTTTTACTTATCAGATATATTGGTGATAGTTGAGAAATGGAAAAGATGTCATTGACATACTGTATTTTCGGTAAAGTCTTGGTGATTATTGGTAAGCACTGGCAGGCAACCATTGCGTGATATTTATCCTATTGTGATTTCGTTTTGTACTTTACACTACTGAAAAAGTCACTATTATTGTCTGTGTGGGTGAATATATATGTTAGAGAAATTGTCTGGGATAGTGTAAATATTGGAGTTGTGGTTATTGTCAGTCTCTAAACTGAATTATATAAAGCAAAATTCTTTATTCAGAGTTGTAGTATTGCCATTTACAGCGGGGATTGCTTGTAGTATCTGAGTAGAGTAGCTATTACTGCTAAGAAATTATCTTAGTTGGTAAAATTGTACAAGCTAAGATAATTATTAAAGTGACAGTTATACCACTGATGTTGGGTTTTCCATATCAGGGTCAAAAAAATACTCGACTTTCCCATGGCAGAGTCCAATATATTGCATAAGTTACAATTAAAATGATACTAATTCGATAAATTTCAGTTATCTTGCAACTCTTAGCTATAATATTAGTATGTCCAGATCTATATATTGGACTGTACTATGACAACCTATACCCAAGAGCTCTGGAATTAAAATCTACAGATCAAATAATAGAGGTGAATTATTATCATGTTTAGAATATACATTACTGGTATTAAAGTTAAATAGACTGAAATATTCTTCAAAAGTTTGTTTAAAAATGTATATCCAGATCTTGTTCTGTTATTCTGCAGGTCTTGGCCAGAGACAACACTAGAGGGGCATCAAAATGAACATAGTATAATTTCAATATTGATAATAGGATAGCACTATGAAAGTACACATTTGTAAAAGTAAATTGGATTTGCAGTATAGCTTTAATATAATGATACAGAGATCATACCACATCTGCTGTTGAGAATCTATTTTACCCAGCTAACTATTTGACAATACTTATTAAAACACAATGTATATCATACTACTTATAGTGAAAATTGATAATTAGACCTTTACATCCCTGCAAGAGCAGCTGAGCACAGTTCTATAGAATTCTATTGGCTACTTTCATTTCTCTCTAACACTCAAGCTACCTTAGGACCACTAGTACAGAATAAAGCCAGTGTATTAAATTCATCATTTCAATACTTGTATACATATTATTACTATAAGCATCTGTCTGCCTTTCAGAGCTAGTATATGTTTGTTAATCAGAATTTTTTCAGATGAAGCAAAGGATATCAGCAGAGAGGTAATATACACCAAGTGCATTGACCTACAAAAATCACAGGCCTGTTAGACAGCAATCAGAGTTTATGAAAACTAGGATTTTCAGATTCTATATGCAATATAAAGTTATAAGCTTCAATATTAAATTTGTACTGTTCTTGTTACAGTAGAATGTACTTCATCAGCAACGACTCTAGTTTCCGTCAGAAACACCCTGGTGTTCCGGACGGCTCTCACGGCTCTGACGGAACTTCGTACCCTCTGACAGAGAATTACATGCTTCGCATCGCAACTCGTGTTTCATACATACCTCTCCCAGTGTTCACTAGACTGATGTAGTGGCCTTCAGGTGCACCTGGGAGCACCTGGGAGCACATTGAATCACTGTAGAGCAGTCTGGGAAAAACATCTTTGGAAATGCTGCTGGTGTGCCTGGAAATCATAGCGACTACTTATCAGTCAACAATTTTCAAAACTTATGCATTCAGTTCCTATTCTCATCTATGTATCTATGTATCTATATAGCTACCTATCTATACACGGAATATCTGGACTGGCAGCATGCGGCGATTGAGGGCAATTCGAGGTGCGCCTGAAGATGACGATCGAGTGAACTCAGAGATACACTCTGAGGCTGTGATAAAGTTAGTTTGGAGACGCAATTGGAGACCGAGATTGGGTGAACTCAGAGATGCACTGGGAGGCCGTGTTCGAGCGAGTTTGGAGATGCACTTGGAGACCGAGATTGAGCGAACTCTGAGATGCACTGGGAGGCCGTGATTGAGCGAGTTTGGGCTTGCATTTGGATGCCGATATCGAGTGAACTCAGAGATGCACTCCGAGCTGTGATCGAGCGAGTCTAGAGATGCACTTGCAGCAGGCTATGATCGAGGGAGACTGGAGGAGTACTTGGAGGTGGTCGATCCAGAGGCAGTCGATGGGAGGCGCGCCAGGTGCTGAGACTCTATTCATCAGTTAGTTAACTCAAAACCGTGGGAATGTGACGAGGTGACTTTACCTTTGAAGCTCACATGGAATCGTGACAATGAAGGGACGACAAACAATCTTCGGTGTATGCTGTACTCGGTGTATGCTGTACTCGGTGTATGCTGCACTCGGCGTATGCTGCTCTCAGTGCTAACTCATGATGATGGCATGGAAAGATTGAGAGGGATGACTTAACATTTTGTTTTTGCAACGATCGTAGAGTTGTGGACTAGAATAAGAGAGATGGGGCATGGAGATGAGAGCAATATGCAGGATACGAGCGGACCTGAGAAATCAGGGGTACAACTTGCCTCATTGGGTATAGAAGACCGCGTATTGGTGGTATTAGCCGCCGGATTGGAACAAGTACCTGCCGCATCGGGGATGGTAAATTGACTCGCACCAAATTCTCTTAAGTCCCAGTTTCTCCTGAAGATTTCCCCCATCTCTTCTGATCTCTCTCTTTCTTGTGCTCAACTCTACCATCACCTAAGGACACGAAGTTGAGTCATCCCTCTCTATCTCTCCATGCAATGATCATGACTTAACACCGAGTACAGCATACATCAAGTACAGCATCATCCCAAGATCGACAGTCTCCCGCTCCCAGCCAGTTTCCCATCTCTCGGCGGATGTTGTTGTACTGAAGTCTCTACATTCTCACAATGTACAAGTTAACCAATGAATTGAGTCTCAGCTGCCGTCCCGCCTGCCTTCAAATCGACCGCTTCCAAGTACTCCTCCAATCTCGCTCAATAATAGCCTGCAAGTGCATCTCCAAATGCACTCAATCCCGGCCTCCCTGTGCAGCTCTGAGTTCACTCAATCTCGGTCTCCAAGTCCATCTCTGAGTTCACTTGAACCTGGCCTCCAAGTGCATCTCTGAGTTCACTTGATCTTGGCCTCCAAGTGCATCTCTGAGTTCACTCAATTCCGGCCTCCAAGTGCATCTCTGAACTCACTCGAAAACGGCCTCCAAGTGCATCATTCATCAGCGATGGCGGGTGTATGGAGAGACAGGGGTAACGGAGGTGGACAGAGCCACGGGGAGTATATATTCAGGATACCCTGGGGTAGATAGACATCATCTCATTTTCATCTCATCTTATTATAAAACAAAAATACACACTCTATCTTTCCCAACTTTTGGTCTCACTCGCTCCTTCCGAGATCCACGCAATTGCGTGGATCCTCATGGCCGGGTAGTATTGTATCTTGTCACTTTCTTCCTAGGCTCGTCAAGCTAGAACCGCTCCAGATGCTCCTCCGATTATGCTCGACTACCATCTGTGGCCAGACTGACTGTATGTATAGATATAGAGATACTAACATAATGCATGCCATATTATGAGGTAGCGAATCTTGTGACGGTAACAAAGCCGAATATGATAGACGAAATGCCTTGTGCTTATACAACCCTGTGTGTGGCTTCCGGACCGATTTACATTTTGCTTATGTACCCAATGAACCCATTCCGACGTATGGTCACAGTTGGCCACAACGCCACAGTGTTCGTTTACAACAGGATACCAACAGAGCGAGAAGACACAGCGAAACTGCGATCGGAGGGCGATATGCAGCGCAACGCATTGTATTGGCGCCGGGCGGGGAGTAGTCTGCCACTGGGGTGTCTCTGATGGCTCCGACAGAGCACATCCACTCTGACAGAGCCATTCCGCCCAGACGGAAATGTTTTTTGCTGATGTTGTCAAATTGACATACTGCAGTAACCTGTTGCAGTACCCTGTTATAAAGTTATGTTATAGCAATCATACACAGCTATTTGACACAGCCATCTAATACAGCAATCACTAACCAAATGCTGTAATACTAATCAGTTCACATAATCAGTCACTGCTATATTGCTGGGCAATCTCAAAATGCACCATGCTGGTAAAATCTACCAGATAAATCTGTCAGAGCAATCTGTAAATGCATTCTGGTAGTATCAAATTGTACTTCATAGGTATAATTTACTTACAACTGGGAAATGCGCCAAATTGAAATTGACATAATGTTCTAAACCAATTGTAGTATAATGTATTGTCTGTAAATTGGATTTTATATTAGGTGATCTTGGCAACTATTAGTTGGTAGTGTATACCATCTACAGGTTGTAGAGTAGTATGAAAGTACCAGCACTGGTAGTAATATTTGTACCTTTGAATGACATTGATCCCATGTCTCTACCTATGACAATGTTTTGTTATTTACTATAAAATACATGTGACCACTGGCTGATCATCCAATAGTATCAAGAGGTGATCATTTCAGCAGACCATTATTGGTAATGCAAGGTATTCCTTTGTATGTAGTTTACATGCTGGTGCTACAGCCAAGCCTATCACATATATGCCAAGTCCAATCCATAGTCACTACTCTCAAGCATCCTAGTTTTGAGGTAAAACTGTCTCATATTTGCAATATAAGTCAAACTCATAGCCAAGCTGAGTCCACAATTAGATGGTATAATTATCTGGACAGACAGAAGAATTGTATTTGTACAGTACATACTTATTTACATCACTTCTTTATGTCTCTAGAGTTAGTTTGAGAAATTATCCTTTATAATGAATTTGGGTTAATTGGTATCATGTTAGGTATAAGGTACTTATGGGGTGATATGCCATGGGAGTATTTAATAGTTGATATTTTGCATTGCTAAATAATGAAGACTTTTAGTCTACCAAGTACAGTTATAGCAATCTCTGATAAGAGTTGCTGACAGAATACTTGTCACAGTTGTTAGAGATTGTATTAGAGTTGTCATTATACTGGCTGCTGTCATAGTGGTGGCTATCAGAGCGGAGATTGTTACAATAGCCGATGTCAGACTGGTTGCTATGTGAGTTACAGTCATAAACAGATTCATATTCCAAGTCACTTACAAGTTTCCTGTATTGATCTGTACTATTTATCTCTATACTGGTTTAAAGCAACCCACCAAATCCACAACAAAACATAAGTCTAATATTACTCAAAATGCAATACTACAACCCAGGAATTCTTTACTCATCCATGTATGATATAGACGATATATCGAATCCAAAGCAAATATACAAATAGAGAAGAACCAATTTAAAACTCAAACAATGAAAACAAACATACCGATCATAATAATACCCCACACTCGAAACTAACCCAAAAAGATTCAATATTGAAACTGTCAATAGTGGAATATATAGAAAGTTTCCAAATTTACTAACATTCAATACATTATCAGCTTTACAAGTTACAGCAGACTGGACTTTCTGAGGGAATATCTTTCTAATATAATAAATTATATACTCAAGTAGCGTTAAAATGACAGTTTTCACAGGCAGCATTGGTGGCAGCCTCCAGCATATATATTATTTCTTCTTACCTCTTCCACTAGGTATTTCAATTGACTGGCAAAGTACAGTAAGAATATCCAATCGAGTTGTAATTTGAATTTAGAGGTGTCAAATCTGCCAGACATGTAACCATATCTGTTATTCTAGCGAGTAATCTATACTGTGTTCAACAATAAAAGAAATTTTGGAAATAATATGTATGATGTAAGTTATTTGAATTGACTGATTAAAGAAGATGGTCAATTGCAGATACCAGAAGTTCATGAATGAATCCTTATTAATGGTTCAATATTATCACTTATTTATATACAGAGAGAAAATCAAAATGTAATATAAGAGATGGTTGTACTGTGTTTTGGTAATATCATTATCATATCAAGAGTCAATATTTGAGCTGAATATTACTGTTACCTCTCAGAGTAGAATGTAAGAGTTAAATAGAACAGTTGTTATAGGAAGGAAAATGTAGAAATGCAAAATGAATGCTGATCTACATTATAAGCCACTGAATAAGGGGCTAATATACCCACAAAATCACCTTCTCAGCATTGCCTTACACTGTTAAGGTATTCTACCGATATCATTTCAGCGAAGTCACTTTCTGAGTCCCAAGCTGCAATACAGGCTCAATTCAATCATGTGATCAATCTTAGACCATCTCATGCTGAGGTATTTGATCTCTCTGGTGTCAGATCACCATTATAACTCAAAAACAACTAACCTCAGAATAATTGGATTCAGTTTGGAGGTAACACTAGCCTGTAGTTCTATTATCCATAATTAGTTGAAAGAATATATTTCCCCATCAGTTGAGTCCTAGCCAACCAGGCATGCTATAGTTATATACTGTATACTCTGTCGATGAGGGTGACATGGCTTACAGTTGGTTCTGCTCATAGACCAGTGAGAACTGGGTTACAGCACTTGAATACTTCTCTTTCTGAAATCCATATTGCTGCTATATACCAAATAGCTATACATCTTTACATGTTTGCAAATCTATATATATGTCTTAAAGTTGGTGGTTATATTTTTAGAAGTACTGTTACTGCTAGACATTGGGTTCCTATAGAAAATATGGCTCACGATGATTTGCTAAAGTATTAGGTTGTATCACATGGCAAAATATTGTTTACTGCTGGTTTCTTCACAGTAGTGCCATCTGTTTGCTATTTTTGTTGTTTACAAATTTCTTATTCATTTTCCCTCTTCACCAATGAGATACTATATACAGACATTCCGAATTATTGTCATTCAGTGTGCAAGATATCTGAAACCAGCTCTTTAATTATATATCTTTGCTACCAGTCAACTGACACGGGTTCAGTATCTGGTATATCGCTTACGTTGCCAATATACAAGTCTATGAAGTTCTGTATATAGTCTACTATGTATTGTAACAGCTATAATGTCAACTAGAATAGATTTGATAGAACTGACAGGATCCAGTTCAAGCCTTCATTGCCATTTTCTGATGGAATTGCCATGCTTATACTGGTGTTGTGCCACTCCAAACTGAATATATAGAATAGGATATGCATATTGCTATTACAGGAAACTATGTAAACTAATATACTATTGGGCTTGCTCAAGTACCTAAATAAGATTCAACTAATTCTCAACCTGTGGGCCTCATCAATTCAAGCCAAATCCAAAATTCCCCTGCCTCCAACCTTCAAACTGTCTGTTTCCATAGGCAAAAATTCATATCAGTATATTGCAACAGTCAAAATCTTAACTATACTCCATTATTTACAGTGAAGAGTAACCCAATAGTATGCTGCACTTTAAAGAGAGCTACCATAGTTACGATATGAAGTTGGCTTGGTGAACTTAGTCACAACTGATTTCTAATCTGGCAATGTCATATTCAATATATATCAACTGTTTATATAGCATACTCAAGAAATCAGTTCTCTAATTATATGTTACAATTAACATTCGATGGAATACTATCTACTGCTACTGTGCCACTTATACCTCCTTTCAGATTTTCCAACCCATTTAAATCAGTCTCCCTGAAGCAAAAGACTGAATGTTGAATCCTGATATTCTCAGTCTGAATACTTAGCAGATAATATATTTCATCCAGAGCTATCAGAGTCTAATATTCATTAGTATCATAATCAGTAAATCTCATAGCACAATAGAGTCCAATCTTGCTAGTACTACAGTCATTAGCCAATTAACTACCATTTACCAGCCTATTCTGCATCTCCATGAACCAATTTACAACAACAATATGATTAGATCTTAAATGTTGAACTTTGTAGAGTATTATGAACATTCTAATATTACTTGTGCTACCTAATAATGCCATTTACTACTTTAGATTCTCTAACAGAAATTCCTAGTTATCTTTTAGCTCTGGTAATGTGCAAATACAATCCACTTTTGGTAAATATTGTAACAGCAGTTTGAACAGTATCTCAAATGGCAGCTCTAATTACCACTCTGACATCAACTCAAACAGAGTCTATGCTTAAACATGAAGTGTGATAGTGTCTCTGACTGTCTCTTTTATAGTAGCTCTATGGCTCTAATAACAACCTTTCTAACAGATACTGTTATTCACCTGTCCATATCAATACTGTCTCTCAGATCCATTTCTGCTTATGTATTAGCATTATTTGCTTTCTCAAGTTCAATATATATATATATGCTACAGTCAGCCTCATCGTGACTTAGTGCTTCAGTATTTGGATCTCAAAATTGGCACATTCTAGTTTCACTCTCTAGATTTGGGAATGTATAGATGATGTAATAATTCCAATCAGAATAATTTCAGCATCAGAATTGTGCTGCTTCTTAAGCCACTTCAGCAGCTCTTCCATGCATTTCGATTCTATATCCTTCACCTTCTCCTTTCCTACCTGGTTCTCAGTCTCCAACACCTCCTTCTCCTCTGACATATTATACTATGTGTTGTGACCAAGTCTATTTGCAATACTTTCTATTACAATAATATGTAATTGCATTCTAATGCTATCCTTTGAGTTCTCCCTGAGTGTGAACATTTGTTTTTGTTTGATGAGATTGGATATATTATATGTCAGTGTATTATCAGTACTGTCTAATATGACTATTGTATAAATATAATATATATTACCCTGGAATGACACTCCATTTCTGGGATAGTCAATCTGTGGCCCAAGCTTAATATTTGCAATTTATTGTCAATTGCATCTAATCTTGGCAATGGACTATTACCCTATATCAGCTAAACATATTTTTATCACTGGAAGCCTCTAAAAGTGTGTGGAAATTATTGGACCAGAATCGCATTGTGGTTAAATCCCAAAGTTAACTTGTTGAAAGCAGTCCAATACAGATACACCAGGAAGTACTGGTCATGACCAGAGAAGACATAGATACACTGGTGGCAATCTGAGGAGTATCCAGAAATATAGGCTATAAGTTTGAATCCATCTGAGAATACAGCCCACAAGTTTGAAAGTATGTCCAATTACTGTAAAGCAGACATGGCAAAATACCATATTAATTTGGAATACTGCAAGTACACCTGGAAATGTATAGTTACTAGTTATTGTAAAACCATTCTAAATCAGATGTTCAGTATATATTATCATTTACTTACCAATATGTACAGGACTCTCTGTATGGATATATCAATTGACATATTAATCAACACACATTCTTCTGGACTAGCCATTGACATTAGATCGGTATATTCACAAGTAGTCCTGGAGATCCTCAGTGGGTGAACAACCAGATAGTCTTGGTAGGTACAATTGCGAGAACTTTGAGAGGAAGTTGGGATACCACGATCATGTGAATGTATAATTGCACTTGGAAGTTTTAAATGAGTGAACTTAGAGATGTACTTTCAAGATTATCAAGAGGTGACCTTACAGATGCACTTGGAGATCATAATCATGTGAACTGAAATGTACACTTGTAGATTGTACTCAAGTAATCTTGGAGAGACACTTGGATGACTATTATCAGGGAAACTTAGAGAGGCAATTGCGGACCATAATCAAATGTAATTGGATATACACATGAATGTAACTGTCTACCGCGTTGCGAGATATGCTTGGAGTAAGTGACGAAGTGTAATCTGTGGTGTACTCGAATGTGGTCAATTTGACAGAGGTTGATTATTAGGGACTGGATGTAAGTTGAGACTCTATTAGTTGGTCAACCTGCAATGGTGGAAAGAAAATGTGAGTAGACTTGACCCTTAGTCTCATTGAGAGCTGGCAAGGGATGGTTAAGTTAAAGAGATGCAGCCCTGAAGCTTGTGGAAATCTGAAGTCAACTTAGAACGATAAGAAAGAAGATATAAAGATTGTGGAGGTAAGACAGACAATGTTGAATGGATGCTGTACTCAGTGTAACCAATAATCAGGATATTGGGAGAGAGGAAGGGATGTCTTATCTGTCTAACAGTCCATTATGGTGGAGTTGTTGACAGGAACCATGGAGGTGGGGGGTAGAGAGGGAAATGATACAGAAGAATATATGGGAATGTGGAAAAGAAGGATATTATCTATCCAATTAGAGTTAGAATCTCTTGTCTCAGTATTCTGACCTAATGGGTTGAGTAATCTACCTGCAACATCCAGTGAGGTAAATTGATTGTATTACATCAAAATCTCTATATTATCATTTCCCATGACAAATTTCCCAGTCTCTTCATATCACAATTCTCCATCTCTGTCTTCGTTATCTGCAACACGACAATAACCCAAGGACGCACTGTTAATATATCTCTCTGATACCTCTACAAAGATGATTATATACTAATAACGAATGCAGCATCCAACAATGAATGACTATCTCCTCTTCCACATCATATCTCGCTGTTCATTACATTCTTCTTTCTGTATACGTTGTTATTCTCCACTCTCTACATTCCTACTGTTGTGAGATATGCGTTTGATTGAGTTTCAGCTTCAGTCTTATACTTCTGCTGATTAGCTGCCTTCATGTTTGCCTTTCCCATACTTACCACCAGTGGATTAAACATCCCAAGTTCACCTCCATGTTTGCGTGATCACTGTCTGTAAGTGGATGTCCTGACTTATTCATTCATGGTCTCCAAGTATATCTGTCAGGTTACCTGATTGTTGCCTCTAAGTGCATTTCCACACTGGCTTAATTACCACCACCAAGTGTATTTCTAATATTCACTCAATTACCACATCAAAGTTTGCATGAATGGCCGTCATCAAGGTCATCTCTAAACCAACTGCTTCTCTATTTATGTACCATTATAACCTCTATGTGTATTTCCAACCTTACTATATCACTGCCATAAATGCATTTCTAAAGTATACAAGCTCGATGGATTGAAGTGTGTACAAATCACAGCTTATACTGGGCATCTCAATGTTTACTCAATTACATCTTTCAAGTTTATCTCTAAGTTCACTCAATCACAGCCTCCATGGGATCTCCAACCTTTCTTCACCAAAACCTCCCAGTGAATTGCACAATTCACTCAATCACAGTCTCCATGTTTGTACAGTCACTTCCTTACAGGTGGTAGCAATATGGTGAAACAGCGACACCTGACCGGAGGCCAGGTAAGCTCAATTATATATAGGTCCCCGCTTTGTCACTCAGATTGGTATCAAATATCTTACCACTCGATTCAACATATATACTCACTTACACTCATGTGAATCCGTATTGTTATATCATACATCTGCGGTCAAGGGTAGGCGTTCAGGCCTTTACAGTATATGCCATTTTTCAGTTAAGAGATACGTTTTGTTCATGAGGATTCCGGAATTTTACCCCTATTGTCAAAGAACGACACAACCAACAGAAAACACACAGCTTCCACATCAATTTTACTGACAATTGTCTACTATGCCTTCTCAGTCAGCTGCCAGAGGTCAATTGCGCATTGCTAGTAGACATTTGAGCACAGAAAACCTACAATTGCCTCTTGGCTGAGAAACACCTGTTGTCAGCTGATGAACCTCTGTACGTCCAGAGGATGAAATCCATGATGAGCATGATCACTATGACAGAGATAACATCACCAACAGGGAAAATGACCTAGATGTAGGAAGGACAATGGATACTCTGCAGGTTACTGAAATATAATACATACTGGTGGATGAAATATACACACACCAACTTCCCTGAAAGCTGTGCTCTTCCAGAAGGCAGAAAACAAATCAAACGCCAGCGCTCCTTTGATAGTCAGCAACCAAAAAAAACTAGCTTACCGCTCTTGGGATCAAGCTAAGTGGGAGAGAATGAATATATCAGAGCTTGGATTGTAGTCATTGGGTACGAGGGTGTGGATGGCAACATTAGAAGAAATTCAATTGCTTCCGGTTTCATTAAGGCTGAGGGTTGTCTTCCAGAGCCCAAATGTTCTCTTGTCAAGTCCATTCATATGTGGAACAGCAAGACCGGATGCTTTGCAGATTGTCCACAAAGTCCAGCTTGGAAATTATTGTAGAGAATTGCAACACATATGAGCACGCATCCATCATGGTGCTACAAGAAATTTCAAAGCTCCATAATGTCTCAATCGAGTCGGGCTACCTCACAAAGCAGCGCACATCACAACCCACGGCCTTGATGGTCAGGTCGTCATGCATGTGAGGGATAGCCTTAAGATCATGATGACGGTACAATATATGGATCATTTAGCCCCGGTCTATAAAACGAAGTAGCTTATCCTCCCAATGAGGGCACACAATGTATTACTGGGATAACCATAGTGCAAAACCAAAAAGCTGGAGATCAATTGGGCTACCGGTTGATTAACTTCATTAATAACTTCAAGTGGCCAAGCAGAGACCTGCAGATCAGGTATGTTAGGGCAGTGGTACGATGATCAGAATGACAAAATTACCAAGATAGGGCTGCAGGTCATTCGGAGGTGTATGCTGATAAACAACTCAACGTCAGAAATCCCTGTGGATCCAGATGGATAACCAAGGGACAGTTGTAAGTACAGTCCTACTCCACAAATTAAAATACTTGGAGCAACCACATTCGACGATCTCTTAGCTAGCTATGACACCATTGAGACATTCACCCTACCAATCGGGGAATTCAGTGGACTGTTGGAAGCGACTATGGAGGTCACCGCATTGGAAGATCCAGGTGATATTGAGATTATCAACCCAAGCGCAAGACATACTGGCAGTGAACAGCAGTGGGTGTTGTGGCAGAATAGGAATCCCACTCGGGTTACCTGAATGACTGCTACAGGCTCACCGAGTCACAATGGGAGATTGCTGGACTCGCTCGGTTTGGCTCGCTCCTGGGCAAACCACATTGTCCTGAGGTCCCTGGTTTCCTTTCCCCATCATCCCAAATCCGAATTCCAAGACAGAGATAGAGACAAATACACAGCTACTGGAACAGGTACTGTACAGACTGATTATGGAGGACATATCCCTGTGAGATACAAGGACTATGCAGACGTGTTCAGCAAAGATATGGCAGAGACTCTCGCACTGCACAGGCCAATCGACCATGCGATTGATTTTCAACCAGGCTTCACTCACACCTAGCCAATGGATTCATTCAGTGATCATCATCGCCTACGTCACCACCCATCACGTTTGTAAACAGAAAGGTCAGCGGACTGCTGCTGTGTGTGGGCTACCGAGCTCTCATTACTGCGAGGGTGAAAAACTGAAACCCATTGGCACTGATCTTGGAGATGCTTGATTGATTGCACGAAGCCCAGATCTTCATGAAACTAGACCTCAGGAATGCATATCCCCTCATCTGAATCAAGGAAGATGACAAATACAACAACGCATTTCTCACTCAGTATGCGCAGATCGAGTACCAAGTCATGCCGCTCTGGTTTGATGAATGCACCTCCTGCTTTCAACGATTATATCAATCCCTGAGTATGGTGGTATATTGACGACTTCGCTGAGTGCTACCTTGGTGTTATACCGATCTACTCAACCAACGACAAAGAGCATGAAGAGCCTGTATGAAAAGTGCTCACATGAGTACAAGAATTATGCAAAGGTAACAATGCTGATATCAGACCTACTAAACAAAGCGGAGAATTCCGGGATGTTGAAACAGGTAACAAGGGATCGGACTCAGCATGCCGAACTTGCATTCCGGATGTTAAACTGAGCCTTCACTGATGCACCCACCCTGATGCATTTCGAAGTAGCTGAGCCGACTATTCTTCAAACTGATGCCAGTGGTTTCATGAACTCCCGCATTCTCAACCAGTACAATGGTTTCGGGATTCGCCGACCAGTTATATGCTACTCTCAACAATGCTCAAGTGCAGAACAGACCTACACCATGTACAATCAGGAGCTCTTGGCCATTGTGGATACTATAAAGTGATGGCATCACTACCTCAAAGGAGCAAATCATCAGGTCCTCATACAATGGAACCATGAGAACCTTTAGTACTTCCAATTGTCAAAAGTGCACCCACTGCAGAAGGCAAGATAGGAAGAGATTTGCTCTGCGTACGACTGCATGATCGAACCACTGGAACGCAAGATGACCCAAGTGGACAGACCATTGTGTAGATTGGACTATGAGATTGGCTATGAGAACATGGCAGCAAGCTCCCTAGCCACCTTAGCAGCAACCACGATCACCGAATCATATGGTGACTTTCTACCGGACCTCATGGCATCCCAGGAGACCATCATTGTGGCCCCAAAAATACAGCCAACCTTGGTCGATGTTTCAATCCCTGCTGAAAGTGAATGGGAGATCAACCACCAGAGCTCTGACCTATGAGAGGAGGGTATGTGTACCTGCAGCACTCCGCAGTGGAGCGACCACCCTGTTCCACAACAACTTCAAATCGAGTCATGTTGGAGCTCTGGAGACTGCCAAGCACATATCATCAGTTTTCAATAGCCCTGCAATGGTGTCAGCAATTTGGAAGTATGTTGCCAGCCACATGCTGTGACACCAAATCAACACACCACATCACGCATGCTATGGGCTCAAAACATGCCACTCTCACCGCCCTCATATCCCTGGGAGGGACTTATCATGGGATATGTTACCGACTTGCCATAGTCAACAGCACCGGGATATGCCATATTTTTGGAAATTGTCCAATGTTTGACCAAAATCACGACATACCTCCCCCACCGAAAGGACATTGACTGCCTAGATCTAGCAAAATTGTTTTTCAAACATGTAATCTGTAAAGGTCATGTACATGACAATATCACGACTAATCGCGGCAAAGACATTACCAGTTGATTTCGGGACTGAGTTTGCTCCCAGCTCAGTGTCAATAACTGACTCTCAACCACTTTCCAGCTGCAGATGAATGGTCAGATGTAGTGGCCAAACCCAAGGATGCAGCAGTACCTCTGAGCTAGTTGAATCTGCGAGCTGGACAACAGGGTCTGATTGTTACCACTTGCAGAATTCGCGGACAACAACTCTATCCACCATTCCATACCAATGAGACCCTTCTAGGTGAACAACACCCACCATCCTACAATGCAATTCAAGACTCCCAACGTCCCTAGTTTCAGATCACAAGTGCAGGCAGACTGGTGGATGGCATGCATACCAGAGACTCACCGTATTCTTTGGGAAAGCAAAATTATGGCTCTGGAGTGGCAAACAATGTACACCGGCAGCAAAGAGATGACTTTTGCAGTTCCAGACAAAGTATGGCTATCGACCAGGTACTTCAGAACATCTATGCCTTCAAAGATGCTTGATTACAAGCACACAGGACCGAATATGATAAGTATGATCATCAATAAGAATGCTTACAAACTAGACTTGCCAAGTACAATGCGGAACCACAATGTTTTCCATATACTGTGTCTTGATTGTTACACATGGCCAGTCAGAGGTCAACCATCATGAGAATGACACCCGTCGATAGATGACAAAACAGAGAATCATGAAGTCAACCCCATACTTGACTCTAGGCAGTGCTATCAGAAGCTGCATTATCTTATCCAATGGGCAGGTTACCACCACATATGCATGAGCTGGGAACAGGTGGAGCACCTTCAAAACGCCCGAGATCTGCCTGACAAGGTTTACCAAGAGTGTCCCGACCCACCATTGGAGTAGAGGTAGAAAGTTCATGGGTGGAGGTCCAGATGGCACAGAAGTAGTTTGGACCTTTCATATGCATGCATGCTTCTTGATTCTCTTCTCACATGATTGGATCTTGGCACGGTATAAAGTGCATCGACATGGGTGTTACTGCCTACCAATGGAGGTGGGGTTTCCGCATGTGCCGAATCCACTGAGAGGTCGCCAATAAGTTGTACTGACCGGTTGTGGGACATCAGGGTTGGTACAAGTGTGAATGTAGGCTAAGTGCTTCATTCTTGTTTCCCTTTTGTTGTTTTTTCCTATACGATCTTTCGCAGCCAAAATGGTCGGGCCCTAAAGAGGCGCATAATGTAATGGCAACACGTGACCCGACGCAGGGCAAGCAACAGTGTGTATAGGTTGCCACTGCAGTACCTCGATTGGTATCGAATATTTCACAACTCTATGCAACATATATACTTGCTCGCTGCAGTGCACAACTGTATTACTGTATCATCCATCTACAGTGAAGTGTTGGCATATGTGCCATTACATAAAGCTCCGACTTTATCCCAATGTTCACTCAATTGCTTTCTCTGGGCGCTTCTCCAATTGCACTCCATTACTGTCTGTAGCCTGAGTAACTGTGTATATATATATAGATAGACTCAGATGGCAACACATACTATATTTTAATATAGTGAATTTTCTGGTGATGGTGAAATACAAATATCTAACAAAGATGAATATAATAGATGAAATAGCTTGTTGTTATAGGTTATAGAACCATAGGAATTATTGCTGTCAAAATACAATGCATTGGGTTCAAATTCTGCTGCAGTCCTGAGCAGAGGGCTTAGAAGTTTCAAAATCTAACTATCCTATAAGATATATCATACAGTGTTTTGAAGTCACCTTCACCACTTCATATGCTTTTCATAGGATATGAGAATACTGCTGCAATATGTTAATATACATTTTTACAATCAGAAAGGCCTGGGATCATCTGAAATTACATTGAAGTAGTAGAGATTTGAATCAGAGTGACTTTGGGATTTCTATATAGCTTTCAGATAGCATTGCATTTCATGTATGCAGATGGCTATTGAACTCTTCAAAATGAGGTAAACAGAGAATCAGTACATGGTTAGATTTTATTCCAAAGATACCCAGACCACAATTTGCTTATAGCCAGAAGGTATATTTAAAAATTTTATAAAGTCTCAGAATATAAAACCTCCTCTTCAGTCCTGCAATATCTGGCAGGTGATTATCTTGTATCCAGGTGATAAGCAGATGAATTCCATACTCTTTGGCAATTTAGAGTCAATTTTAAAGGGAGCTACCTTCCACCAATATATGCTGGTGAGCTGGTTACACCATGTTAGTCCCATACTGCAGATATGTACTATTGTAGGTGGTGATAGATGGTGTGTATCATTCGATCTAATAAGACAGTACTTAACATGAACTTCTGATGTCAGAAGGGATAAATCATCATGACTAAGTATCCCCTGACACCTTGGAATTCCTGAACAGCATTGTAGATAGCACTGTATGGAATATTACAGATAATACTGCAGATCATCAAGAACCTTGAGAAGTCATACTCTCCACTCATTCCATTGAATCTTGAATTTACTTATATGTCATTGAGTGAAAATATGCAGCAGAAGTCGATGTAACTTGAAAATCTGAAGTCTCAATACTCTAAATAGTACAAGAGATCAGGCTGTAACATAACAAAGAAGTTAGTATAGTTTTTATTGGTGGTATAAGTATTAACGGAAAGAGTGGTTGTGCCAGAAAGCTTGTAGCAGTCTTTATCTATATATTGTGACTTTATGAGGTTACTGTTGAAGTGGTAATTGCTGTTGATGGGCTCTCCTTTCAATATATTGGTTTAGTCTTTGAATTGTATAGACATGATCATAATATATAGTTGTATCCAGTATAGATTGGAGATATTTATATCAGTTTTCAACTGGCATAATGCAGATGTCAGTATAGGTGAATTATTGGGTCAATACCATTCCTTCTCAGTGATACCATGTCAGTTAATACCACAGATTCAAGTTCATAGTGGCAATGTCAGAGAAATAATATCAAAGGCAGGATAGCAGAAACTCAATCTTAATCGCTTCATATCAGAAATGCAATACTGGATAGTCAATTTCATCAACTGAATATCAGATACACTAGGTTGCAGATTTAATATCAGAGTCTGAATATTTATCACCTAGTGTCACAATCTCAATTTAACAGTGTCATTATTATACTGTCCCTATCCGAGACTTGATATCAGTAACTCAATATTGCAAACTCAATATCACAAACTCTCTGTTACAAACACTTTGTTAGAGTTGGATTTTGCAAGCTGGTCATACAACTTTGCTGAATAATACATTACGGTGTACATTTTGATATTAACATATTGTGGAATTGCATATTGTGTATATCTCATATTCCATTCTTGTACTGCTGCCAGATTATTGCCAATTACAGGACAGCTTTTCTCAGCAGTAGCATACTTGATTATAATCTTAAAAATAAAGACAGGCTAACTGGAATCCATTTGAAATGTTAACTGAGTATCAATATGAAGAATGTTATGGTATTAAAGTAGTATTTGTTCACTGAATATGAAAGTAGCATACTTGATATAAATGTCAGTAAATGGAGTTGATGCCATTGAGGTTAACACTCGGTTAATCTGTATCGATTGATAAGAAGTGGTATGATTTATTTACCAACTAGTAGGGGTACTGAAATTCAGACCCAACTGAACAACCACTCCAAAACAGAGTGTAATTCTGTTGTAACTTTGCAAGTCAATGAAGTTGAGAAAGTAATACTGATTGAAGTGAAAAGAGTTCGAAGAAGCCAAATACTAGTTTGTTTGAGCTGGACATATAGGTAGAGGTAAAAATATTACTTGTTTTGTGGAAAGTAAAACATCAAAACTATAAATCCCAATGGATCATAATGTAGATATACTCATCAGTTGATAGTTGAAATATCAATTTATATTGTTTTGTTAAGGAAATTTGAATATATAGATTTAAAAAAAAAGTTCCCATTAATTTACAAAGAAAGCAGAGGAGACTAAAGATTATTTGTAATACTATAATATTATAAATCTAGATTACCAACAAAGTTTATTTAGAGAAGGCAACATGCACAGCATTGGAACATATAAAGTAAGCCTTACAATACAAGTTGTCAGGATTAGTATGTATTCAGTTAAAGAGTTAGAATTTAAATTGCATGGTCATTCATTGTCAGTTGTGAGAGCCAGTTCTATTCAATACAAAGCCATATCACTCATGAATACTATTCAACTCTTTTGTAACATCACCTAATTTGAAGCAATCACTCTGTTTTATGTAGACTAGACTATAAATACAGTACATAACATTTTCAGTTTAATAATAATGTATAAAGCCAGCAACCTGATTTGGACATATTCTCCAATACAGGTATTTCAATATACATTTACATAATGGTTCAGACAGGTTGCAGTAAATTTATAATCTACATACCTGTATCAGATGTGTCAATTTTGTATTGACATCACAGAAATAGATATACAGCTATGCTAAAGGAAGATGTATTATGTTATAACTAAAGATAAATCTATCACAATTTCACTAAAGTATTTATATATATTCTACTATACTCTCCATATCAGAACTATTGTTTGGTGAGTACCAGCCAGAAAAATAAACTGTAGTTGCGAACATGTAAATAGTGAGGTGCAAATCACAGATTGGTAGTTGATATTACAGGCCAGATGTCTCAAATTGCCAGAAAACTTATGTTGTTGAAGAAATGTATTTTTTGATGCGAGTTACAGTATCACAGAGGGCCAATGAGAGAGTGCATATTCAAGAGTACATGTCAAAATTATCTTTTTGCATTGTAAATATTAGTGTATATTATAGAGAATCAGTCCAATGAAATATATCACAAAGCTTGTCAGAAAGCTGCACCAGCAGAGTGGCAGATTGTTGGATATGACATATGGTAGTTTCTTTCTGCTGAAGCAGATAACATTTAAATAGTTTCAACTCCAGTATTGAAATAGCTACTGTGTATATCAAAATCTAATTACTTAAGGCTAATACATTCGAAGAATTTTTGTCAGATATATTGACAGTTGTCCTCACTATACTGTATACCGTTGACATTTGACTGTCTCCTCTAAGCAATATACAAATGGCATGGCAGCCAGATTCTGGAATTCAAACATCTTGAAGATTAACTTACATTCCGATGACATCAGCAGAGCACAGTAGGTAGTTTCGAATCAAGACATATAATATAGCACACCCATCGGATATGCCAATCACAACATATATGACTGATATCAGTGAGTATTGCAACTTGTAACTGCCATCTTTGGTTTCTATTTGTATCAGATCTTTCATAGTCATGTCTATTAGAGGTAAAGTTGTTGTCTAAGCTGTACTTGTGATGGACATTGATTGGAGTTGGGATTACTATAGATCTTGCCACAGTATGCTGATCTGAGTTATCTTAATTCATGTCAGAATTCTCAGAGTTTATAGCAAAGTTGATCCTAATATGATCACCTTTATCCTGTACAGAACTGTCAGAGCTATATTACCGCACACTTGTCATTGCCTAAATTATTGCAATCCATATTACAGCCATACTTGTCAAGGTTATATTTATTAGAATTAAGTATATCAGAGACAATATTGAAGCTATACCTGTTAGAATCATCTTGGTCTAAGTCTGAATTGTCAAAACTATATCAGTGCCATATATATCACTATAGAGTGGTATTAATTGGCAGATTGTGCTGTACAAATACTCTCAGTAGAAAGATATTAATTATATCCAGAAAATTACATACGTTGAATATACATGTAATTTCAGTGTTTAGATGAAATCCACCTTTGTATATATATATTACTGTAAATTGAAAATTATATCTTATGTATCTACAATTGTCTCATGTTTATATTTTTGGATGTGAATAACAACCTTAATTTTACTTATGTATGTATAACAACCTTCAAGCAAGTTTGTTTGAGGCTACTTTCCTGGAATAGTAATAGTACTTGTGGAAGTTATGAGATAGTGAAACTTTAATATATATTTAACTATATTACATTCAGTACAAAATAAGTACCTTGTATCTTAAATACTGACACGATTAGTCTAATGTAATATGTGAAACTCTCTTATCAGTATTCCATGTGCATACCTGGAAGTCAGTATCCAAATCGATTTCAAACATTGTCTTTATAAGTCGAAGTTTCATAAACCATATACCCTAATATTGTGATATTGGTTAAATTGTTAATTAATATACACTATGAATAAATCTGTACTGTATCCTGGTGTATCAATAAAATCGATATTGTATTATAGTACATCTATAACTGTTTTAGCCATTCTCAGTAACTAAAATACTAAGGCTTTTCTTAAGTTTATTGAAAATGCTACTTTGTTTTATCTTTGGTGGCCATCTTAGTACTACTAACTATATCATCAGTAAGTACTATTTCATGCCATGTCAGCTCAGAAATACTATATCAATGTGGCTCGATTTACAACTATATCTCAGTAAACCCTTTTTGCGATCATTATATGTTTTACCAATCTCGAATACCCCAAGTAGCTGCAATAGAAGTATCTGAATTAAGGTAAAGAATATGATTAAAGTGATACTATCAATATACAAAATGTATAAAGTATAAGATTTAGTCGAAGTTGAATATAATGTTTATATATACAGAATAAGTTGTATATTTGACTTCTGTTATACTAATATTTCTCCTATATGTGTATATGTGTTATGCAATATGGTGCAATGGAATTCCTAGTAGGCAGCACTACTATACAAAGCAACCAATCAGTATTACATATACTATACTACCAGAGTATGGTTGCAAATTAAAATTTAAAATCTCAAAATGCCGATTATTGCTGTTTTTCTATATATTAGCACTTATATTTAAAGTCTAATTCAATACTAACAACCTGCATCAACTGACACTGCAGCTCTATTTTTATCATCAACTGTAGATTGTTATTGGATTACCACTACAGTATTTATTACTGTTAAGTAATATATACAGTTCTAGTATTGGTAAATAATACAAATACTGTACAGTGATTCTCCAATGTATACAAAGTAAGTTTCCAACAATGTACTTACTAGCTAGTTATACCATGTATTATGATGAGAATAGAAAATTATACTGAAGTGTCATATCTATATTCATAATTAACCCAATGGTTATGAATACATATTTGGCCATTGATTAATAATTGTATATATCGATTATATAATGAATTTATTGATGGATAGTCTTTGACGATTCTTGCTTTGCTATTCAGAACTTTCAACGAAAAGGTTATTAAACTAAGCAAATTTGGTAATCAATTATTGAATTAATATTACCAAGAGATTTGAAATTTGTATATAAGATATATATATGTTCATGTTAAGGGTTCTCCCTTAGCAGCAGTAATGGTACATGATGAGTCATAGCAAATACATATGTGGTTCTTAGCAACCCATGATGCATAACACCTATTTGTGAAATGACATCATGTATGCCAGTCAAGTGATCTTTAGTGGGATTACACTTGGGCCACATGTCAATTGATTAGGCAGCCCCACACGGGTCCTAGCTGAGTCGCTTATGATGAGACATTTATGTCATCATAGCTGGAGCATTAATTATAAATGCTAGCAGGGCACGTAATTACCAACCATACCTACTATACCTTACCTAGTGGGACGATACACAGTTAAGTTGCAATTTTGCAGAATTACGTATACAGCAGACATCATGCAATATGCGAGTATGCGGAACATTCAAACCTACCTCTGCAGAAGAGGGCACACAGTGCGGTATTTCCTGGTCATCGAATAGTCGAGACCTAAACACATAGTATCTGAGGGATTTATGGTATAGGATTATGATATGTGGCCTGAAGCGAGATTGCTCATTGCATTTAGTGATTAGGCATCCCTGCCTGAAGATGGTGTCATAATCTACGTTGGTCGACTATCGTTTGGTCACCGATTGAATCTCTAACGCAAGTGCCAAATACCCAGATTACGGTGAGGCATCAATATAGTTGTGAAAAGCACTAATAAGACTATGTGTCGTCAGATGTTCCAACTACTGAACAAACGGAATGCAAGATGTCCAAGTTGAAGTGAAGAGGTGTTACAAATGAGTGTTTGATATCTTGCTTGAGGATGGCCCTATCCTGGAGCGTAATGGATGAAAACCACTCATACATTAATACAATAACCATCAGGAACTTGTAGCGAAACAATGACACAATTAGTGAAATCCTTCCGGATAAGCCATCAAGCAAAAATGGGGTCATAGCAAAAATTCCGATTGAGTTTCATCCAGAGGACATGACTCTAAAAAGCTCATGTCACTCTGGCAATGAAGTGACCCGAGCTCTAGCAGCAATCCATAGTCAGACATTAGGAGCAAAGAATGCCTTGAAATATTATTAAGAATTCTATTCACCATTACTTCAATTACTACCATGACTCCAGTTAGACATGTATCTCCACTCGAACATATCTACATATTCAATTCGAACAACCTTATATGCCTACTTATCCATCATCAGTACTGAAAACTGCATCGGCACATACTGTCACCATAGTTGGAGACCTATACATTTATTCGCAAGAACACAGACAAAGTCACCTGTCAGCATTTGTGCGTCACCTCGCTGATCTGTCCAGTATGAAGCATGAAGTCTGGAGGTATATTGCGATGTGGCTTGTGCTGGGAGAAGAGTTTGACCATTTTTGTAATCCGCTTAATCCATCTTTTGACAATTGTGGCTACTAGTTCATTCTGGGAAGTGATTTCAAGAACTTGAGTCTTGGGATAAGATGAGGGAAAAAGAGCAGAGCAATTGGTGACTAGGCGCTGTACTTAATCTAATAAATGTTGTATTGATTATTGGGATTAAGCACCCCCATAATAATTCAGAGGAAAGAAATATAAATACATTACTACTCTATTCTGCTTTACAGGAGAACTTTGTCTTCTTCTGTAACAAGTCTAAGTTATTGATATTTCTTTTAATTCTATTCAGCTGTATTTATATTCAAAATAATCTAAAGTAGTAGTTAGGTTTAATGTAATCTAACAATTTGTGATGTTTTGTTAGTAATTTTGAGTTGGATAGTGGCATAAGATAGAGGAATACGCAGAATGAATACATCTAGTTGAGTGTATTACTATCTAATTTATTCATCTTATACAATCAGAATTCTGCATAATAAATATCTTGATTTATAATATATTTGTAAATCCAATTAATAGAAAGACTAACTTATCATTTCATATCTTTATGTCTTGTTACATAATTCAAGAAATCTACAATTCTGGAATCTAACGTATATATATTACATCCCTTTTATACTAACATGTAAAATGCTAGTATTTCAATATTACTATAACTAATCTATTGGTACTATTTGACTTTATTTTTCTCTTACTTATAATGACTAGTATTCTACTTGACTTGTTTGGTAGATATAACTACAATACAGCTAATATACATTATAACTAAAACTACAGATTTAGCTATAGTAAAAATTAGATCTACTAATATTATTATATTGACTGTATATATCCACAAATAATATTCCTTATACAGGTTATTTCAACTTTAACCCCATAATAGGAAGCTTTAATCATACTCCTGAATATATTCTACATAAGAATTATGGAATGCAATAAAGAATTGTAAATTATCTCTGTATATATTGACTTGCAGCAATCGAGTATAATGTTACCAATATATTAGAACTGAATATATATTAATCTACCCAGTAATTGGACAATATATCCAGCATATAAGCTTGATTATTGATTGTGATTTTTTTATACTAATGTGTAGAGCTTAGAAGTTGTATTACAAGAGTAGTAGCAGTAAAAATAATAGGTAGTTACAATTCCTGTAGCTTGCATATAATATAACAATAGCTAGATATTATCTGTATTATACTTTGAACTTTCAAAGAATTGTATATATTGTTTTCTACACTTCTTGATAAGGTTGAGATTTTGGTCAAACTCAGAAATCAATGTGGAGGTCTACACCTTCACAACTGTCTGCTAAATAGATATGGTATTTGTTACTTTGATACTTACAAAACTACACTTATATTGTTTTGTGCAATTGGTGGATGGCTGTGCTATTTCTTAGTTAAAGTCAGTAATTGGCCCCAAATCTTCACATAGAGCAGATCACTTTTGTTATTCTACCACTGGAGTCATATGTTGATGTGTAACTTCTTTTCTTGCCTTCCCTTACAATAGCTTTCTTGCTGTCCAATAGTAGTGTGCAAACATCTGCCAATCATAACTGAACAAATCCGCCACTAAGTGGTGCTTTTATAGGAAGCGAATTTTTATCCCCGTGTAATTCCTCGGGCGGACCATAAAGTAACCTTCATGACACTACCAACAACCGTTGTTGCAATAGGCTCCGGAACGAGGTCGGCCCTGCGGTTTAGTCGGATCTCGGGAGAACAGACTATTAGGGTGTCGGGAGGACGGATTATTAACACTGTCCGAACTCGGTCGGATCTCAGATTGGCTCAGTTTCACCGCTGGAGAAACTCCGCGCACACCGAACTCAATGACCTCCTGTGATCTGATTCTCTTTTATATAGACGACGAAGACTATCTCTTTAGAAAGACAATCATCTTCTTTCTTCTTGCAGCAACTGTAACCTCCAAGTACCATCCCTGGCCGTGCGCGAGGGTACGAGCCGGTACTAGCCTTTACAGTGTGCAATTATGCAAAATTGCAATGTTTCACCTTCATATGTTGCTCGGTTGTGGCTCTTGCATCTGCCATAATGAACAGGGCTATTAACTATCTCAAATAAGACGAATCAGTAACCAGCGTAGTATTATCTCACAATATTTGTAGCGATCACTGGATGTAATAGAATGAGATTGAGAATCATTCTATCCTGCGGTTGTATTTACAGTATTAATAAGTATATTTATGACAAAGTTAGATAAAGGAAACTCAAATGAATGTCAAACGAATGTAAGTAAAACCTAGCTAGCATTTGTAGCAGGTGAATTCATTAGCGATGAATGTATCCTGCCCATATAGAACTATCCACTAAACCTGCTCACGGTCAATAATGTGGAACCCTTAACATGTTCAGTTCTTCACTTGCTAACGCCTCAGCGTTTCATCAACACATTGCAATAGCTAGCTCTGTATAAGGAAAGCACTCGACCAAGGCAACACCAGGTCGCAGAATGATATTCCCAGCTAAAGGAATGACACCCACCACTACTCTTCTGTCTCTCTGATTGGCACCGTGATGGCGTTCTTCAGCCACCGGTCTTCAGCCACAAAAGCTAATTTCCACCGTTTTAAGGCCCGCTTCATAAGCCCAGCAACAATTCTCTTGCCACCTTCCAATCTATCATCATACCCGGTAGTCATACCGTTGACTTCCTTGGCCATGTTATGTGATTGGTCTTGCTGCGGTAACAACTTGATCCACTTCCACTCACACCTTGCGATTCGGTGCGCTGTTTTACTGCGCATTTTCTTTTCAGAACTCCCTGGTAGTGGATCAAATGGTAGTCTTCCTTCCATGAGCGCGTATAGTAGTACGCCGAGTGCCCAGGCATCCGTTTGGCGCCCATCGTATGGTATTCCCATGACAAGCTCTGGAGAAGCATAGTCGTCCGAACCACAACGTGTGGTCAATAGGTCGTCGTTTCCAAAGTCAACACGACGACTGAGGCCTACATCCGTGAGGGTGGTGATTGGGTGGGGGTAGTCGTAGGGAGAGTTGGATATGGCCGCAAGCTGTGTGCGAGTGAGATTGATTAAAATATCTACAATCATTGATCAATATCCCTCAGCGGGCAAGATAAAACCGTCCAATCGTCAGGTTATTAAGAATGGAGGCATTGTATCATACTTTCGAGCTTGACATCACGGTGTACTATTCCGTTGTGATGTAAATAGCGAACAGCACTAACAATCTCCGCAAACATCCGCTGTATCAATGGCGGTTCGAGATGGAAAGTGTAGTCCGATGCGACGTCGAATAGATCTCCGCCCGCACAAAAATTCAGCACCAAGAGTGCCCGAGTTGGCTCAATACTGAAGGCCTTCAAACGAACTAAACAAGGGTGATGAACGGTCCTAAGAATATCAAGCTCCCGCTTTAACCCGCTTTCTACCCGCTCCTTGGAGTCTGTACCAGCAGCACCGTGTTCAATAATCTTAACCGCGAGATATTTCCGTGGATTTAGAGTAACTGACTCTTCATCCACAATAACACTTTCGTCGTACACGTGGTCGACTTCTTCAGGTATGTTTTCTGAAGTGGCTAATATGACCTTGCTGAATGTACCCTGCCCGAGAAGCCTTAGTCCTCTCAGTCTCTTGCTGATATTGTCTTTTATGGATTTCGCCTGAAAACATTCCAGCTTCTGTTTTCTAATCATTGTACTGCTCTTTTCATCCGGGTCTAACGATGTGTCGATACTCGAGAGAGATGATAATGAGGTTGCGCTACTATTGAGATATGGGCTCGAATCGGCCGATGATAAAGTTCGGCGCCGCTGTGCCAGATACTTTTCCCTACAAATCCTTGTCGGGTTATCAAAAACTGGGAGTGAAGGACTGCGCTCGTGGCCATTCCTTGACAAATTCCGGTGAATAGGAATAGGGAGTGTGGATTCATAGTGGTGTATTTGGCTCGTACCGTTAAATGAAAGCTGAGGCTGAGTAAGACGTGGAGATGACGGTGGTGGTGGTGCTGGTGGTGCTGGTGGTGGTAGTGGCGGCTGGGAACAAATATTCTGATAAAAATTTTGTTGGTTCTGAGTCGTATATGCCACATCAAAATTGGAGCTGGCTAAGACAGACGTTCTAGGACCACTGTGAGAAGGCACCGACCGAGTCAACGAAGACTGCCGTGAGAATACTCCGAACTGGTCCCATGGTCCGGGAGAGTCACAACTGGTGAGCGGTGACGGCAACGGCGTCATACAATTGAGTGCGTCCATTCCTGGTGAGTACTGGGACAATGCCGAAACAGACCTCAGAGAGAGTTTTTCGCTGGGGGAGGCGGAACGTGCCATCCCCGCAATGGATGTGAGGTTTTGTGGTTCGGAATCACTACCGGCTGCTGCTGCTGTAGAGGAAACCACAAGCTATCGGGAGGTTTGCAGTCTGATGTCTAACACTCTGAGAGGTGGGGGGGTATCAAATATCTGAGGTAGTTGATGCACAGAGCAGGGATCGTTCGATGCAACATCCTTTGGCCGCGTTGTATTGATACTCGCACTCTCACCTGAATTCTTAAGTACTTCCGTTGTTAATGAAAAAGATGCACTGACAGCAGTTGAAGAGGCGGATCCCTCATTATAATCAATATGCTTATCCATTCCAAATGTATCAAATAAATATGGTGGAAAACAACATTTATATACTGTCAGGTATTCAGTATCCGGAGTACAGACTTATTCCGATCTGTGGGACGAGGGTGATCGAAAACCCAGCCACTTCTTTTGACCGCCCGCAAGCGGCACGAATAAACTCTCTCCGACAGGGGGGGTGTGGGGTTGAAATTTGGTTGGTTCCCGTAATTTTAGCGTAACTGCTAGTCTCGATCAGGAATGGTCAGTTATGGGTTTCGGTTGGTGTTAAATGCTTCTCTGCTATCCTGCACAATTCTCCGCAGCAATCCCACCATCTCTACGCAGCCAGATAGCAGCCATATTATTGCCAAGATCATTGACTACTGTTAGAACTATAATGTACAAACAAAACAAAACTACCAGAAGTCAAAACTGTACCTTTGAAGATTTTGAAGCTATAATATTCCAACCCAAAAACTGGTGGCAGAAACAATTCAAAAAATAAAGAAAGGTATAACTAATCAAGTTATTAAATAAAAGAATAAAAGCAAATGAAATACCAAATATAGGTTGCTGAATTTACTTTGATATATACCATGCCAGATGCATAGATGAATATTCAAAATAAATTATACACTGTATAATAGATTTCCTGAGGTTTTGAGAGACAACCTTCTTGCACTGAACATGCAACTGAATCAAGCAGAGAAATGATGATTATATGAAGTGCATCTACTAATTCGAGAAGATACTGTTAATATCTCCATCTTGACAGTTGATAACAATTTTGTATTCATTTATACTTTATATCAGTACTTTCATTATGGCTTTCAACGTATTCCCTGTACTTGTGATATTTTTGTTAAAAGGAATATTTACTACTGCGAGTGTTAGCAACAGTTCCATATTTCGAACCGGCCGGTTTCGTAGTAGGTCTGCATGGCAACCACCTTACCCCATCAAAAATCGATGATTTTTCAAGTGAACTTCCCAATTCAGTCCACCATTATTGATTAGGGAATTTACATCTTGGTAAGTGAATTATGCAGCTTTCCATTGCACATCGTTTCGTGGTCTCCAATTATCGATATAGTCAAAACTTGGCAAGCGATGGTCCAAAAACCTGGATTTTGGGCGAAAAATCTCTGTATTTTCAAAGCCACTTGCTGAGTTTTGAACATATTGAAAATCGAAGACCACCGAATGATGCGCCATGCAAAGTTACATAATTCACATTCCAAGCTCTAAATTCTCCGATCCATATTGGTGGACTCAATCAATGGAACGGTCTAGCAAAAACTGGAACCGAACTGCCTAGTTTTGGGTTTTCTTCGACCAGCTATAGTAGAAATGGTCCGAAAATGGTGCCATTGGTAACACTAAGTACAGTGTGACTCGTTTCCAGTGCTATACATAATATTACAATTAGTTGTTGTGTGAAAATTCTGTAGAGTCTAATTGCCTGAATACTACGTCGCTGCAATTACGCAAGGGTGTAATGATAAATCAATTTGTCATCAAAATTACACTGATGAAAAACTGCATACTCAATTTCACACTCCAATTTCTCTATCACCTCTGGCAAATAAGAATGTAAAGAAATGGCAGTTTTAGTCTGAATACTGTATTGTTGAATCTGACAATAATCCAATGTGTAATTGTAACCAGTTCAGTCATATTGGCAATATTCACAATCTCTCCAGGAATCGACTCGATTGTTGCTCCAATGTCCACTGAAATGATTACAAATCATAATTTTCTATTTAACACTAAATAATCTGGGACTGTGTCAATCCTTAAACACTACTTTGGTATGGATACAATTACTGTGGTAACTTATCTGATATAATTACAAATAGTCCAATATCACACAATTAGATAAGTTGTGGATGGTATCCCAAAACAACCTACTCGTCTATTGCTGTGAAATCCATAACTGTTTCTATCATTTGTGACCTTAGTGTTATGTAATAGAGCAAAACTTGGCATGTAATTTGATCTCAGTGTTGTGAATACTTTTTGGATTTGTGTTCCTTTCATAATAAACATCTTCAATCCAATGAATTCAATCGCAAGTGTAAAGTAGCCTAACTATCATTGTTTCAATGTACATGCTTTCTTAAATTGAGTAATAATATTTCTAGTTTCATTTACAGATGTATCTAATACAATATATTTTTAGGTAATATTATAAACAGCTGATCTGATTTGTCAGGATGCCACAGCTATTAACTGTAGTAGAGAGTATAATCCTATGAGCAATTATTGATTGTATGGATACGAATTGCTGGTCAAGAAGAAACAAATAATGCTTCTGGTCTATGCCATTTGGTCAGATGATCTGGCAGCACTGGAAGCAGGAGAGAATTCTTTCAACATATTCCATTATATATTAAGAGAATGGCCATTAACCCCTGGCCATCAGAATAATATATACTTACAATCATTCAGTCCAGCTCCATTAACTCCATATAACTAAATGCACGGTCATTTCCCCACCAATATCGTCAGTGGTAGTTGAAATGGATAGATTCTCTCACTGCAACTTCTTCCTTGGCCTTTGCTAAATATACATCTCTGGTTCCTCATCTCCCATCCAAACAAAGATATCAGTAGCATACATATAATTGAAAACTACAGCAATGAATAACTACAAGAAAAATGTTAACTTATATAGACCTTTACTCCTTATACACTTTCTTTTTACCAATCTCAGTATCTTCCATTCTTTACCTGTAGCCAGTTGGAAAGTACAAGCTATTACTATGCCAAGAATTAAATTAAATGATTACTTTTAATATTACATATGCAGTAGCTACAATTTGTCACTAAGTCATTCAAAATAACTGTGGTGTTTGATTTACTGTTGTTTGGCTGATTGATACACCTCTTTTACCCTTCATTCATTTATGGAGTACCATGATCATTAAAAAGTAATGTAGTTCCCAGAAGCCTGTGGGAATATCTGGAAATAATTGGACTATAGTTCTATGATTGTCAAATCTTTGAATTCAATATCATTATGCTGAAATCTTTTCATATATGGCTAAACAATTACAGTTAATCTTCAAGCATTTTGAATTGCTGAGAACAATATGTTGCAGAAATGGGTAAATATGTGCCAAACCTGGGCGCATATTGAAGCAGGAAAAAGCAGCAGAGGAAGTCAACATATATTTCATAATTGCTACTGGTACTTCTGGAAATTGCAGTTACTACTCATTATTTAATAAATTGCAATTTCAGGTGGTCAGTTTTTTTCGTTATAAAGATATCTATATATTTCTGTATGTATGTATCTATATTGCTACCTGGATAATGTGTCTAAAGCTGTCTATACACAATGCATTTCGGCTGGTTGCAGGCGATGTTTAACACAATGTGTTGTATATGAAATTATCCCAATCATATGAACTTGGCACTTGTGGTAGCAGTACTAGACGATTACACTGCAGAGACCTTAGTGAATTGGTTGGAGGAAGTGATCACACCAGTATAGTAATATATCAGGAGGCCATATTTGAGTACAGGTAGAAATACACTTGAGGACCATAATTGTGCAAGTTGGAAGTTGCATTGGAAGCTCATAATCAAGTCAACTCACAGATGTATTTGAAGTCAGTAAGTATGAGATCAATGGGATGCCTTTGGAGTCACTAATTAAATTAGTTCAGAGATGTATATTGATTGAGGTAGCAAGTAGATATACTGGGAGCGTGTAAGTGAATAAACTGATGGAACATCTGGAAGGTTATGATTAAGTAACATTGGTGCTGTCTATAGAGATACCCAACCTGAAGGTAGCTATTCTGGATGCAATCAATTGGAAGGGATCTACCATAGGAGTTATTACTCTAATTCTAGATTAACTTGAAATTGTGTAAACATTATGAGAGTTGACTGTACTTCTGTACTTGTGGAGAGGTGGAGATGGTCAATCAGAAGGGTAATGTAATAAAAGCTAATATTTGACACATGGGTTAACATAGAATTGTGGGCATGTATAAATTGGACTATTATAAACTTAGCTGAAAAATCATAGTTGAAGGAGTGGTTGGGAGTCAGTAACAATTTACCATGGCTGGACACTATCTTTAGTAATAACAGATACATATAACAAGAGATTTTGGGAGGCATAACAAAAAATTATGTTCTCAGATAATAATAGATTTGTGAATAACATACAAAGATATTGAAAATTGGGAGGGAGAAACTATGAAATGATATCAAGGGAAAGTGAAATTATGTATACAACCTACAGAATTTAGTTTAGTATTTCGTATACAGAGCATTATGTCTGTTAGATCAGTGGTTATTTTGCCAATTTCCGGATTGGTATATTGTATATGGCATACAGCATCATCTTAGCTTCAGTTTCTCTTAATGATTGCCACAATCTCCTTTCCTCTCCATCATTCACTTCTCTCTATTTCATCTACAGTCCAACAACCATTTTCCAATAGAATGTTGAGTTATGTCTTTCTACCTACTGATGCCATGAGTATGAGTTAACACAAAGGATAATATCCACTCATGATTGGCTAATTTCTGCTCCCAGCCAGACTTTCTGTGTTTCAACAGTTACAAGATAACTGCTGAATACTATTCCACCTCCCAGTGGATGTTCCTTCAGATCAGCTGTTTCAAATATAGCTTTGCACTTGTGTAATGGTAACTTCGACTTATTGTATATTTACCCAATTTCACATAGACTTATTACAATAGACTCATTACTCAAGATTCAGCACAACAACATTCACTGCACAGGATTGGCTGCTACTAATTTGCTTCCTCCAGCTACCTCTCCATAAGTACTCTAATAACACTATTATAATTCTGAATTAACTAACAAATACAATTCCAGCTTCTATTGTACCTCACTTTAAATATCCAGCTACAGATAAGCTACCTCTAGATTTACTGACTGTAGATTGACTAGCTCAATATTGACTGTCTCAAGATTGACTGCCTCAAGAGTAATGGCCTTCAAGCAATGCCCATGTTCATATAATTCTGAATTCCAAGAGCATCCCAAAACTTACAAAGTCAGGTAGTCTAATTGCAGTGTCTATTGCCAGTAATGATCATGTCTATGAATATTTTGAACTTTGCTTGATTAAGATGTCAAATTGCATGTTCAAACTGTCTGAATCATGGCTCTCCAGTTTATATCCTGGTACAAGGTCTATATTTCAAGTGAGTTGCTTATATTCTTCCAGTGTATTTCTAAGTTTGTTCAATTTAAGTCTCCAAGCATATCTGCAAACTTACTTGCTTACTGTATTGTAACAAATTTCTCTATTCTTCCCATCATGGCCTTCACATTTATTCCTAGTCTGATCTTTAGGTACCTCTTCAGGTTCATTTTGTTGTTGACTCTAAGTGTATCTTGAATGCAGTTTGAATGCTTTGTGCAACCAGTCCAGATCTACCATGTACACTAAGATAAATGGATATATTGAGATATTTAACAACTAGATATAATATCATAAAGTTGTAAATCGTGTGGTGATTCTGAAGTACCAATACCATTAGATAATGCATAGTTCTTAAGATTCTACAAGTGATTCCATCCATATTATCGGTTGTTGTTCACTCATTTGTTTTGCAATCACAAGAATATTCTCTACACTCTACTGTGAAATTTATTTTCTGTCAAATTCTGTCTATGGATATTTTACAATTGATTTGACTACAGAGGGAGATTGGGTGAAATCTGAGAAGCACATGGAAAGAGCGATCGAGATAATACATCAGCAAAAAATGAAATGGCATTCTCAGTATTCTGAGCATTTTGAAATTCAAGTTCACCTTTTCTCAATTATGCAGTGTACTCTGGCTGGAAATATACTCAGTAGAATTGTTTTCATATCTTTGCGGGATTTTCAAACTTGGTATAGTATTCCCAAAGGGGTATGGCTTAGTCTGTTACATTGTTTTATAGTCGAAAGTTAGTCTATTTTTAAAAATGAAATATGTAATAGACGTACTA
>Ga0307515_10001237_pt1 | contig 58276 bp, 55 predicted proteins | sample 17_EM_MG_FD_194513 | JGI IMG/M metagenome (GOLD analysis project Ga0307515, IMG submission 194513) | Populus trichocarpa ectomycorrhiza microbial communities from riparian zone in the Pacific Northwest, United States - 17_EM | ecosystem: Host-associated > Plants > Roots > Unclassified | place...
GGTAAATTGACTCGCACACGAAATTCTCTTAAGTCCCAGTTTCTCATGATGATTTGTCCCATCTCCTCTACCATCACCTAAGAACACGAAGTTAAGTCATCCCTCTCTATCTCTCCATGCCATGATCAAGAGTCAACCTGGCTCGAGGAGTGTAGGATGAGGGTGAGAAGATATGATACTACCTGGCCGCGAGGATCCACGTAATTGCGTAGATCCACCAAATCGTAGAAAGAGCGAGTGAGATCAAAAGATGAGAAAGATAGAGTGTGTATTTCGTATAGACCGACAGAGCAAGAAGAAACGGCGAAACGGCGATCGGAGGGCAATATGCTACGCGACGTGTTGTATTGACGCCGGGCACGGAGTAATCCGCCACCAGGGTGTCTCTGACGGCTCTGACGGAGGGCGTCCACTCTGACGGAGCCATTTCGCCCGGACGGAAATGTTTTTTGCTGATGTACATCATGTCTTCTGCCACTGTTTAATATTGTCCATTCAATAACTCTCAGCATATCCATTACATTCCATTTTACTTCAGACTGAAGATTTTGTACTTTCATATGCTTATAATATCTGTATAGATACTTCTAATTAAAAGCATAGAATATGTCTTTACTACTAACCTTTCCACAATCTTTATGAGAAATAACTACTAACCAAAGAATTGATACTATGTATTTTGAATGCAATTGTATTCAAGATGGTGAATCTTAAATATCAAACATATATTTGTTTTTCAATTTTAAAAACTGTGTGACTTGTTGGATTAGACTACTCTCGAAGTATTTTTCAATTGACAGAAACAGTATTAGCTGTGGATATATTCAAATATTCACTGTAATAATGGTTAGTGTTAGCAATGGGTCTGGGTAATCCGCCAGCGGTCTGGGTTTGGACCAGAATAACGGTTTGGTTCGGTTCCAGACCCGTCCAAATTCTCGACCCGGAGCTTCTTGGCGGGCCAAACCCGTACCTGTACCCGTCAACCAGCAGGTTGCGGCGGGTTTGGCTTGACCCGGCAGTTCCAATCTCCGGTTCTCGCTTTCGGGTTTTTCTATTTATGGTCGCAGTCAGATATGTTACTGTTCTGTGCAAAATATCAACTTTAGTACATCATTCTCTTTATTTGTTTTATTGGCTGCCTTTATATTCAAAACAAGGAGAGACAGGCTCCCTGCTACATCCTGAAGTTGAGTGTGAACGATTTTTTGTCTTGCATCATTAGTATGATATGAGGTCCAGAACAGCCATATTGATAGTTAAGGCAGTCATTGAGCCAGAAATGCATCAGTTTGCACCTGCGACGGTGCCGACAACATTTGGAGAGCTGATGGAGATACACGATAGTGTCAACCGAAAATCGCAATGCCACAAGGAACATCACGAGCATCAAGTAGCCATATAAGATTAGCGTATGGGAGACCACCTTCTCACATATGCATATCGGCTCTCACGACAGTCGCAATACCCAATTCGTCACCGATTCAGAAATCGAAGCCCGTTAAACCCCTAAGCTATTACCCCTGCATATTTCCTCCTAACCTACTTCCTATACAGGAAGTGGATTCAGATGATCATATTGTATTGGTTCGTAGGTCATCTGTACACTTCCTGCAAAATATGTAATTATTGACGACATATCTCCGCAAAATGTGATTGGTGTATCGAATTTGACATGTGGCAGAATTTTTTTGATTTCAGTGACTATATAGTGATACATGACAATTCGTCTGTGCATGGGCAAGGGTCATACCGGCCATACGAATGTTCCAGACTCCAAACCGAGTTGATTGATAATTGATCAACACAATATCGTACTGCCTCTTCGAGATAAGTGAGAACGCGCAATTTAAACTGGAGATAAAATTTACTAACAAAGTTTCACTTAGTGATGGCACACGAGTCATAGAAGGAGTGGTCAATGCACAACGTGAATCTGTATGAATGACCACCATCATGTTGCATTCATCCATACTTCCAACTATATCACTCCGACTTCAGACAGGGTGCACATAGTCAGCATTTTGAAAATCGCTTATGGTAGGTAATGGAAATCAAGGAGATCGAACTGGATATGGCAAAGTGAGCAAGTTGGGCTATATTAATGAAAAATTAGTGTATGGAGATACATTCAGTGAATTGCCAGCTGAAAGCGCTGGAATGTCACAGCGCTACATTATCCATCGCTCAGAGAACATGTGCTTCAGTTAATCAGAAATTGATACGCCACAAAGCTTTTGCATGCCACTAAGTATTGATACAGATTATACATTGGCTGTCAATAATGATTATATGATTGTTTGTACAAAATTATTATCCATAAAACAACAGTTAGGACATGTTTATTGTGAGTGTGAATGGAGCATAAATGATTTTTGGACTTGTAAGTAAGTTAATTGGAAAGCGAGTGGCATGCTGTTATTCATAACACACGTATTGGCTGCCTTGATAGTCAAAACAAAAAGCGACATGGATACAGCCCAATGCTGAAAATCAGAGTCAATGGAGTGACTTCGATTTTTGGTGTTGTATGTATGTTAGTTGGGAAACGATTTGCTCGCAGTTATGCATAACCAAAGTGTTGACAGCCTTAATAGCCGAAAGACAAAGCGACACGGTAACAACCGCATTCTCAAAATGAGCATCAATGGAGCGTCAATGATTTTTGAACTTGTAAGAAACTTAATTGGGAAGTGATTTGCTCGCTGTTATTCGTAATCAGCAGATTGGCAACCTTTATAGGCAAAAGAGACCGCGATACATTAACAGCCACATTGTGATACTGAGCGTCAACGGAGGGTACACAATTTTTTGTCCTGTAAGTAAGTTAATTGGAAAGTGATTTGCTCGCTGTGATTCATAATCAACAGATTGGCAACCTTCATAGACAAAAGGGACCGCAATATGTTAATAGCCACATTGGGATACTGAGCGTCAACAGAGCGTCGATGATTGTGTGACGTGTAAGTAAGTTAATTGGAAAGCGATTTGCTCGCTGTTATCCATAATCAATGTATCGGCAGCCTTTATAGGAAAAAGATAAAGCTAGAAGGTAACAGCCGCATTCTGAAAATGAGTGTCAATGGAGCATCAACAATTGTTGGTCTTGTAAGTAAGTCAATTGGGAAGCGATTTGCTCACTGTTATCTATAATCAACGTAATGGCAGCCGTTATGAGCAACAGAGATTGCGACATGGTCACATCCCCAGTCTGAAAATGAGCGTCAACAGACCGTCAACGATTTCGGGTGTTGCATCTTGTATAATCCTAGGGCTGTGCTACGGCATTTACCCATAATCTAAGTATTGGCAGCCTTTATTGGCAATATCGTGTTCGTCGATACTGCTACACCTCAGAAGGAGCGTCAACAGAGCGTCAACAGAGCATCAACACAGTGTCAACAGAGTGTCAACGATTTTGGGAGTTGCATCTTGTATAATGCAAGGGCTCTGCTACGGTATATACCCATAATCAACGTATTGGCAGCTGTAATGAGCAAAAGAGATCCTAACATGGTCACAGCCCAAGTCTGAAAATGAGCGTCGACAGAGCGTCAACGATTTCGGGTGTTGCATCTTGTATAATCTTAGGGCTGTGCTACGGCATTCTCCCATAATCGAGGTATTAGCAGCCTTTGTAGGCAATATCGTGTTCGTTGATACTGCTACACCTCAGAATCAGAGTCAACAGAGCGTCAACAGAGCGTCAACAGAGCGTCAACAGAGCGTCAACAGAGCGTCGACAGAGCATCAACACCGCGTCAACAGAGTGTCAACAGAGTGTCAACGATTTTGGGAGTTGCATCTTGTATAATCCAAGGGCTGTGCTACAGCAATTGCCCATAATCAATGTATTGGTAGCCGTTATGAGCAAAAGAGAATGCGACATGGTCACAGCCCCAGTCTGGAAATGAGCGTGAACAGAGCGTCAACGATTTTGTGTGTTGCATCTTGTATAATCTAAGGGCTGGGCTACGGCAGTTACCCATAATCGACGTATTGGAAGCCTTTATAGGCAGTATTGTGTGTGTTGATACTGCTACACCACAAAATGTGAGTCAACAGAGCGTCAACAGAGCGTCAACAGAGCATCAACACCGCGTCAACAGAGTGTCAACAGAGTGTCAACGATTTTGGGAGTTGCATCTTGTATAATCCAAGGGCTGTGATATGGCATATAACCATAATCAACGTATTGGCAGCAATTATGAGCAAAAGAGAATACGACATGCTAACAGCCCCAGTCTAAAAATGAGCTTCAACAGAGCGTCAACGATGATGTGTGTTGCATGTTGCATAATCCCAGGGCTGTGCTACAGCATTTACTCTTAATCGAAGTATTGGCAGCCTGTATTGGCAATATGGTCTGTGTCGATGCCACTACACCTCAACCGTCCATGGAGCCTCCACAATTTCTAGTCTTGTAAATGAGGTAATTGGTAAGTGATTTGCTCGCTGCTATTCATAACCGATGTATTGCCACCCAGTGAACGCAAAAGAGAAAGTGACACGGTCACGGTGCCATTCTAACAATATCCATCAACCAAGCGTTAACTGAGGGTCATCAATTTCTGGTGACGCAGATCGGTGATGAAGGCATCGCATGGATTTTTGAGCTTATAATTGAACTATTGACCTCCTCCATGGTCAAAAATACAAATCATTAAAAGAAAAACTTGAATTAAAATATTATCGATGTCGCAACATGCAAAACATGCAAAATGTGATTTCTGGATGTCGAATAATGGATTTTGATTGACTACTATTATCAAATCGCAAAGGCAAGCATGGTATATGTACTTAGAAATGGACCCACTGTACAACCCACTGAGAACCCGCCCGATTCAGACAGGTAGGGAGATGTTGATGGAACCGTACTCCAATCAACAGTTCGGGTTGATTCACAACCCGGACCGCCAATCTGGCACCAGTTCGGTTCCGACCCGGACCCGGACCCGAAGTGACGGTCCTGAACCGTTGCTAACACCAATAATGGTAACATCTTGACAGTTGTTATAAGATATTGGGTAGAGTAGAGCATCTCATGTATACCAAAGAGAATGTCCCCAATATAAGTTAAATGTACCACAGAAAGTGCTTCAAAACATGAATTGTACAGTAATAATCCCAACTGAAAACTACTGATTTTACTCTGTTCTACTTCTATTTTGGGATATTGAAGTAATTTCCCAGTATTCTTCCTCTACTATTGCCCAAATGCCAAAAGATTCCCAATGTTGAGATTTTGTAATCTCGTCTTATACCAGTCATGAAGGTTCCACAAGTAAAATTCACCAAAACTCAATATATATCCAAATGTTAAGATGCATTATTTGAGATTACTACCACAGTCCCAATAGCTATTAAAGTGAAGTATATACCAAGACTTATAATATTTCATATCAAGTACTGGATGTTAAATAAAAATTAAAATCTAGAAATAGCTAGAAGAGGTTATCAGCATATATTTGCAAACATTTGAGACTCCAACTTAATAGTCAGTGAAATATTGAATACTCTCTCTGTCAATATAGATCTGTCTATATAGTATACAGTGTGGCATATATTTAATAACTCTTATTGCGCTTAGATGATTCTATTGACTTTACTAAATATAGTTTACAATATTTATTGGTATATTTTATGGATAAGTGGCAAATACATTTTTGTAAACAATATTATATCACTACAGGTTGAATTGTCAGTATAATATCATACTATAAATTCTGGCTACAGCTTTTATATGTTATTTTACAATTTTCTGATATTTTTAAAAGTAATACATTCTAATATATACTATTTGAAGTTTTGTATATCATTTAAGATCAAATTTTCCTTCTAGTCAATACTTTTAATTACCAGTCTACAGTGTCTCAGTACTTTCAACCAGCACATTTTCAGTAATCAGTGCTGACTAATACTGCAGGGTATTTCATACAGTTTAAATATACTATAAAAATATAGATTTCAGTTATAAATCTAGAAGATAGATACCAAGGTAATTTAATCCCTTGGCAGATGAAATTTTTTTGTGTAAAAAGCAACTTGCATTTATCAATCTACTGAACTGCATTGTACCCTGTCAATAGCTACACAAAGATTTGTCCTTAATCATTTGGGCCGAGACAGGTACTGCACTATTGAAAGTTGTATTTCTCCATTCTCTTCTTTACCTCTCATAAATCATTAGTGTCTTACATTCACACTTGTATATATCTGGGTTAATTGTACTACATCATTTCCCCTATCTACATTACGCCAGATGATATTGCTCTTCAGTATATCCTTAAAAATACTGAGGAATTGTCAACAAGTGGAATGTGCAATGCAAATTTCAGTATTGTATTAACACATTCTAATAATGTATTTGTCAGCTTTACAGATTTATGTGAAATAGTTGATAATACTTTCACCTTCCTGGATTGTAATAATTGACTTGCTTTATTGGATAATCATAATGCAATATCTGTTTTTCTTTTGGTAAGTTATTTTTCAGTTTATTTCATTTACTACATTGACATTATAAATAACTGAAGGTTAAATACAATATAACAAGTACAAGATAGAATTGTATAATAAATAAAAATCAATACATGATATAGATTAATTATCTTATATACTTTTACCATAGAGAGTAAACTATAGTAAATTGATATGCTACTAGTATTACTGAATATCCATGGTATTCAAAACAATCCTTTGATATAACTCGAACAACCTGCATATTTTGATGATACTTGTTTTCAAGATACAGTAATATTTTCCAATAGTACTCAAAATATCTTTAACCAACTTTCAATATTGTTACTACTATTTATATTATTGTTCTTAGAGTTGTTGAATATTCAAATATTATATATATTATAGGAAAGATTCTTGGAGTATTATATTTGTTTTAAATTTGAAAACTAGTGGTCGATATGTCATTACTGCTTATATACTACAGGTAGCTTGAAGTGACTAAAATACAAACATTTAATATATACAGTGTAGAGTTATTAGATAAGTTGTGGAATGAAATGTAAAATCTTATAAAACTTTTTTCAGTTGACTTAGTGAAGTTAAGAACCCTCCAATCATCTAGTATAGTAAGGTTTTGGATTATTTTCAACTTTATATTGATTGTTTAAGTCTTCAACTTGTCAACTCTTAACCTAAGAAGTAATTTTCAAATATATAATATAATCTTCTATAGGATCATTTCCTGTCATTTGCGATATTTTTAATATTTTCCAACTTATTCATATCTATTATGAATCTGTACCTTGTGTCTGAACTTTTACATCAAAATACAAGAATACTAAACAGCTTCAAAAAGTTAGTTCAGTTAATATTGGGTATATTCCATATATACAGTCAGTACTGTTGATTGATACTGGAGGAAATCATATGTATTATTCACTCTACTCTGTAATATAAGATTATAATACTAATCATTCAGAAGCTCCAAAGTTGTATAGTGTAATGTTGCAGTCATTTGTAAAGGTATCTAGTTATCCAGCAAGCTTGTATCTGCCAAATCAGGTAGTTAATCCAAGTACAATGAATTCTCAGTTGGTGTTGAGAAGCAAAGTATAATCAGTATTTTTTTGGTACATTAGGATTGCAATACCCCTTTCCACAGCTGGCTAGTACCAATGCAGTGCAAGTTATTCAGCAAACTATTAAGATTGGATTGCAACTAATTGGAAAATTATCATTTAAGCACAGTAGTAGCCCAGGAGTATAGCATCGAATCTGCCTGTATATGCATTGTAAATTGATTCCGGATGACTTCATTGTACAAACAAACCAGCACTTTGTAAAAGTTACAGCACTATGTAATTAATTATACATAGGTTGAGGAATTATTGTTTATGAATTCCCTGTTACGTTTACATACTTGCGGCTACTTCCATTTAGTTTTACTGACGCCGAATAGACTGAGTTTTCTTGTCATGCAGATATTAATGATTCTTTGTGTCACTTTCATTTTACTTTTGCCACAAAGCTTCAACGTATCTCTCTTTAACTCAAAGTAACTACAGATAGTTATCCATGTCTTCGACATCCAGAATATCCATAGACCTAACTGCCTCCCAACCCAAGAAATCTCTTAGACTACCTAAACTCAAGAAGCCTCTCAACGCCTTTGCATCCACAGCAATCGATGATGACGAGCACCAGTCCAAAGGAGACTCACAGAGAAGTGGTGTATTTCCCTCCCGGAACCTCAGTAATACCACACGGAAGCAAAGCAACGTATCGATAGATAGTGCACAACTGGCAACCATTAATGCACTGTCAATTTGTACCCAGAAAACTTCTACAGAGATCAATGACCATTTGATATACGACTACGACGTTGTGTGGGACGACATGAAGTGTGTGGATCAGGAGAAGAAAAAGATGAAAGAGATTGAAGGCCTCGAAAGGAGGCCCAGATACATGGACAACTTGCTGGCATCAGCGGAGATGCGAAAGCGGACCCAATTGAGCGCAAAGATGAAGATGCTGCGGAAAGAACGAGAAGCGGAAGGTGAAGAATTTCAGCATAGGGAGAGTTTTGTAACAAGGATGTACAAGAAGCAACAAGAGGATTTGAGGGAGTTCGAGGACGAGGAGAAAATACACGAAGGTTTTTATCCTCCCCCAGGGCTCCCCCGAGCAATATGTTGACCACTATTTCCACAGAAACCCTTAATATACCGGGGGGCATGTCCACTTTTCACCGAAACATGCTTAACGAGATGGAGAGTAAATATGATATCGTAATGAATGCAGTGGAGTTAAAGGGAAAAGCTAGAGAAAAACTGCATGCTGTATTTGGCGATGATGACGCTGTCGATGTAAAAATGGCTGAGTCTGAAAAGGCGCGACACCTCCAGGCGATGGGTACTGTTATCGACATCAATGAAGAAGGACAGGTGGTGGATAGGTCTGAATTACTATCGGGAGGCCTAAATATCACCAAGACAAACGGATCGGTTGCCTTCTGTCATACCATTACGAACGACACCAGCAAACCTGGGCAAACATATCATCGACGTGGTAATCCACAGCAGGATTCGAGTACAGGTGAGAACATCATAATCCTTGATCAGCTCGCCCAGGCGAGGAAGAGAGTGATGGAGGAAGAAAGGCAATCAAGGGCCGATATGGAGAGACAATCGAAGTCAAGAAAGACTGAGACCGATATCAAATCTGCAAAGGAGAGGTATCTGGAAAGGAAGGCAGCGGCTGCCAGACAGTTCTAGGAGGAGGTATGAACTTTCTGCATCTAAATCCAGTGATAGTACTGTACCGAGCGTCGAGGTTCGTACGTCACGCGTCACGCAGGGCATGTACGGTAAGTAAAAGGAAAAATTTGTCACTTGTCATAGAGGCCTCATACGGGAGATTTGGGGTACGTTAAAATAGATGTCACGCATCCACTGTTTGGAGCCGTTCAAATATAGAAAATTGATTTATGGTAACAAAAATACAGTGCCGGCCTGTAGTACTCACTGCCTATTCAGAATCTGTCTCAATTTCTGCTTCATCCTCACTATTCTCTGATTCTTCATACGATAAACCACCCCTTTGCCCAATGCGGGCACTTCTTCTATAACCAGTTGGCAGGTAATTCTCCCGAGTGGTGGTATGCACTTCATGGCAGATAAGTTCCGGCCCTCCCAGACCTGCAAAGTTAAGTGTACCTGCAGGTGGACAGGAAACAGAGTTCAAAATAAGCTCATCCATTTCCTCTTTGAGAATTAGGTCCAGTGGTATATCCACATCATCTGCTACTTCATAGTCATCTCCTTCCCCTTCTGATTCTTCATCACTTGCAAGATAATCTAGAGGTGAATATCTCCTATAACCTGCCTGTGGTATCTGAAGTATGTGAATTAGCAGTGTAGATGTTAGGCAATCTGCAAGACTTACTCTTTGCTTTTTCCCATGAAAAGACCTAAATTGCTCAGCTTGCTGAGACTTTCATAGGAGAGATTAAGTGCCATCCCCCCGCTTCCCAGAGTCATTCCTGTAGTACAATTCTTCCATGCCTTGTGAACAAGAGCGGGTTGCGAATTCAGGTAGTCAACAGCAGTTCTAACCCAGCATATAGTTTGATTGCGAAGCGGAGCCAGTGTAGCAGAGGTTTTGATTTCGCTAGCTGAAACTCCACTGGCTAGTTGATCTCACACTTCTCCTATGAAAAATTCACTGGCTTTTTGCCGTATTATATGCTTGAACACTCTTTGTAGACCAACATCACATGGCTGAAATACACCTGTAAGTAAGTTAGCCTGCAGTGAAATACTTTGAATACTGGCTAGATCAATTTTGAAGGATATAGACTTTAAAACTATCAATGCCCCGAGCCTTGGAATCTTACTTGTGCAATTCACTGGTAGAAAAATAAGAATCAACCATGTATATGTACTCTTTAACCAAATTGCCAATTCCTTCCCATGGTGTACAGACCAGCAATCAAGATATACAATCATTTTTGCATTGGACGACAAGGCATATGTTGTAATCATTCTTTGCCAGTAGGGTTCAATTATGGAAATAAACCATGAATTGGTTGTTTGACGGGAACTCCAGTGTTTGCGGGGATTGAGTACAAAGCAATGACCCTCTGACTTGTGGATGTTACGCTGACTGTAATTCAGATTCTGTGAGGGTAGAGATTGCTCGGTCTTGCCCATCCAAACTGACTGTGACAGAAGTACAGTACCATCCAAGTATGTAGCAAGAACTGCTGTAAATGCCTGTTTCTCTTCCTTTTCATGGATTAACACTTGCTTAACTCCTTGCTCTTCATAAGCCTGTTGTGTTCCCCCTGGTACCAATATTACCCCCGTCTGATCTGCACTGACCACCATTGAGGGATGTATATTCTCATTGAGAACTGTGAAGGACAGTCGGAAGAAGGTTTTCTCACAATCTGAAATCCAAGAGAAGGAGAGCTTTTGTGCTGCTTTTGTTCCAGAACATACTACCCAATTCAATTGATATTGTGGAAACCAGCATGTAATCCATATAGAAGATACGGGTGCATTATCTCTATGTGGCATGGAATCCAATAATGTGGGGCACTGCTGGGCATTAAATCCAAGTATGATGTTATGAGCGATTGATGCATTGACTGGAAGTCCAGCTGTACGGAGACCTCTCAAAGTAACCAATCTATCCATAACCAATTCAGGCTGCGAATCCAAAATCATTGGTCCTCCGTGGCCTCTAAATGTATTAGTTTCTGTGAAAATATCACTGGATCAATCACAATATACCTGCAATTCAATAGCTAGCCTTTTCAACTCGGGATAGAACATCTGAAGTCCAAGTATGGCAGTCACCGGTTTTAAGAAGCCACCCATTTACAGTACTTCGAGGAAGTGTATCATAGGTCCCCTCATTGCAATAGCGATGTTGCAAATATGATACAATTTCTTGCGAGCTTTGGAAGTGGGCACGTCATGCTGCGCTGTCAATTGCAGGCCAAAGCAATGGGCGCTGCCAATTTGTTCGAACACAGCCTTTTTTTGCTAAAGGTATACTGTGCTTATCGTGAGGTGTTGATGTAGTAGTTCACTTTCTCCTTCGTGGTTTTGGATTTGAATCAACAGCGGGATTGCACTGTGATAAGGATATTGACTGAAGAATCAATTGGTTTGCTGGCAACTTCTTTCCTAAAGACAGAACACAGTATGGTTAGCATGTAGGCTTCACTGTGAGCTGGCGGCCCAGCACTGGAAGACACTGCCAGTGGACTCACCAGTATCAGGATTCTGTAGTTCTTGGGCTAACTCCTGTCTTTTCAGTTTTTCCCGCACTCTCTGCGTGCATACTTTATTCAACTCCTTGATTTTCATCTGTCTTTCAACCACCTGTTCTTGACTATTAGAAACTCCAGTACTGTTATAAGGGAGAGCAGTATCATGCAGCTGCTTCTCAAAAATAACATGGTCCACTGGAGGAAAAAAAGTCTGCAGTGAAGTTTGTTCAGGTGACATAGTGGGATACGAAACTGCAGTCCGAGGCAGGGTGCTGATACAGCCCACAATAGTTGGTGGGAATCTCAGTACCTATGTAAAGTTCATTCGCCCCCCACTAGGTAACTTCATATTCTAAATTGTCAATGGGAAATTATGCAAGCTAGAGGATTCACTCTCACCCAATCATGATCCCACACTCATACACAACCACCCAAAAATCTCCATCACAGAACCTCCAACCAATAAATGATCACTGTCATGCCATGGATTGTGTAAAACAGAAAGGAGAGAACTGACGTCATGGACAGTTGGCCATACGAACATCGACTCTCGGTACAGTATTCTTGGCAAAATACGGGTTTCCTCATTAATTGTTCAAAGGTAGTCAGAAAACTATTGACAGAATTGTGTTATTATACATATACTAGTGCCAGAGATGGCTTCACCACCTTAGTGGAATATAAGGTAATGAATATACTGTGTCTTTAGCCAGCTTCCAATCAGAGCTTGAGTTTGGGTTGAACGGTAGCACAAGAAGTGAGGAGTAGGGAAGGGGATATATACGAGGTGAAGTGCAGTAGGAGTCAGGCAAGTAGCAACTTTAGATCTATCTGCCCACCCCCACACTTTTGCATACTCTGTTTCTAGTTTGCATATTATAGACTTGGTATTCAGTAGATGGCTTTTGGCTCAATATGGAAGAGTTCAATTGAAGCAACAGTGGCCTCCACTTGCTGAAGTCACTAATGTTGTTTATAGTTTGTTTACACTGCTATTGGTGCTGTGGTGTAATTTGTGCTAATGAGCTATTTCTTATACTGCAAATATTTATATATAATGAATAAAAATTACATACTGGAGAAATAGTAGAATATTATCTGATAACTTCTTGACTATAATCTTGTATATTGTATAAGGATATTTTCACAGCATTATTGAAAACAGTAAATTGGAATATATTAAGCAGGTATGATAAGTAAAGACAGATATAGTAAGGTTGGGTGAACTAGACAAAGCACTATTTCAAATACCCACCAGATTTCAATGTGACAGCAATGTGACATCTGCTCCAGTGAAGTATCACTTTTTGAATTTAGTGAATGTAGTATATAACTGAATTTAACATTTCAGTTAGTGGGACATAGATCAAAATACCACCAATATACAGAATATCTGTATATTTTTCATTTTGAATAGTGATACATTTATTCATATTGTATAAGTTTGGTAAATTGCATTGTACGGTATATTTGCATGAATGTGGAATACATTCTACATTCTGACTATATTGCTATATGAGTAATAAATTTGGCACCTATATAAAACTGTACTCAAATAATATAGCAATACACAATATGGTATAATACTTATAAAGCTATACTTATACTTAATAATATTCATTCAAGTTCTAGTATAAGTAGCTTTGAATACTATTCTTAAAGTTCCAATAGCGGTAGGAATTATATAATGTTAATGGACGGTGGTAGAAAGTATATATAAAGATGTATATAGATGCATAGACATTAAGTATTATATTCATCTATAAATAGTATAATAGCTATCTTCTTAGCATCAATCTGTATTGTTTTACATGGGAGATTACTCTAAATTCAGCTTTGTCTTCATGTAACATTTCAATGCAATCTTAATGCCATATTGCAGTTGTATTACTTTAGCTCTTAATAGAATTTAGATCCTTAAACATTCTGAATTACCTGAAAAGTTACATCAATGTTGACATTTAGAAACACTGTACCATTCAGACAGTACGAATTTAAAATTAATGTACTGGGAGTGTTTGATTTAGTATCTATAGTCTATTTTCAGATGGGTATTTAAGATATATATAAAAGAAAAGTGATCTATCCACCAATCACCAATTGTGCTACTACATTACTCTGCATCTTGCAGGATGCTTTCCACCCAGAGAATCCTCTATACTCTCTTTTGAAAGCGTTACATTATCTAAGATCTGTTCAATATCCACTGAAAACATACTAGAAGCTGTAGGTGAATATACACTACTATACTCTATAGGTTCTAAAGCATTTCCTGCTGGAGTATACCTTCTTAGCTTGGCTGATCAATATGGATCTGTTTACACTATTCATTATTTACAGTCTTCACTATATGATGGAGTCAGTACCATTTTAACTACCCTGTGTATTTTTTGTAACTTGATATTGTGTCAAGTAGTTGGTAATATACTCTCTTCCTTCTTACACCTTTGTATCATATAGTAGTTGGAGATTTCAAATTCACTGCTTCTGGCACTAGTGTTGGTATTGACACCAGCCACTAAGTTTCAATTCAATGAATATTAGGAAACTACATTAGTTATAGTAATATAGTTATACTGAATAGCATTATATATTGATATTAATGTACTCCTTAAAGAATATCACGGTGTTATTACATCTCATTCTTGTCAAATATTGCTTCAGATTCTATCATAATCTCAATTACTTTTTAGTTGCTAATGCAAATATACCTATAGTAGTTAAAGTACATGAATATTATTATGGGGAGACAGCACATAGATATATATGAAGGATTGCCTAATAGATATCTACTGGTCATGTACTCTACAATTCTGCTCCAACCAAATAAAATCATTTCACTTTAAGAATATTCTTAACTAATGTTGAAAATCCATCAAATTGTTGAGTTCCTGCTATTTGTTAACCCTTGTATACTTCGTTGTAATATCTGGCCTACTGTTATTGTACTCAGCTGGTGCTCCTGCTGAACTACCCATTTACCACTCAACTGTATTACTCTACTTCACTAATATTGTACTCCTTCTACTTGTAATAAGTCAGATTAAATATAGGTAATATAGAAAATAGAATATAATTATAATATTACTCAAACTCGAAGTCGAAATATGGTAACATACCCTGGTCAATGTGTTTTCCACCGTCATCTGTTGTTTCAATTAACAAGACAATGAGTAAAATGTAAAGAAAAGGAAATCCACCCATACTTAACAACCATTCTTGATATAAAGTTTACACATTGCCCGTGAATTCCATGTCATGCTTCATTGTACCATCTGTATTTCCCATTGTAATCTTGCACACTACCAAATAATTTCTTATCAATTTCTTATGTCACATTGTTTCATATTACAACAAATTGTACAATAACCCTTATCATACTCTATAATTCCACCATACTTCATCATAGTTATGTATTATTCTTGTATCCTGTCATGTTAGCTACTGCCCATAAATCCCTCTGTCACTTAGCATTAATAACTCTTTCTATAATATGTAACTTTTCCCTGGAATGGTATTCCCCTTTTATGCTTAAGGTTTTCTCAGAGCCTGTTCCAATAGTGCTAACTACTTTGGATGTTGTTGATAATATGCTTGATAGATGTAAGACCATCAATAAGCCTGTCATGATTCCTTTAAAGAAACATATAGATTTTCTAATCAACAAGACACAATAGTTGGGATAAGCATATGTAGAAATTGTCAATATCATCTTGTATGTATATTTCTTGCGATTATACTCTGAAGAAAGCATAGTGAATGGATATTGTGTAGAAAGGAAGTTAGCCATTACCGAATTTAGCAGCCTATCTGGTTTGACAGAATAGATCTGTACAATAGCAAGGAGATTGAAGTTACATACATGTAGAGACATTAGGTACCAGACAGTATGAGGTGGAGAGTGTATCTGATTGAGTTCCAGAGTCAGATGAGTCATCCTTATATATCATGTATCATAACTCACATTTCTTTAAACATGGATATCCAATTGGTGCTCACAGGATTGGTTTACATTTTCAATCTGAATAGCCTAGTCATTGAGTATGTGAATATTGCAGTATTCATGAATGTGTTTTATTATTTTTAACACCTCATTGGCTATAAGCATTTGGAAGTCTCAACTGAGTTCTGTTGATCTTGCAAATGGTATCCAGGTATCTATAACTGGCCCTGTGAAAGATATGTTGCACCTTATTGTGACCTATAACTGCATGTTGGGTATATACTCGGCATAAGATAGCCACATAACCAACTTGCCTTGTGGGTTACTTACAATGATGTGAAGATACTACTCTATAATCCTGTTCATTCATTCCATTGGCCACACTGTCTATAAGTACAAGAGTATCGATAACTTCTGTTCAATTCGAAGTAGCTTTTTCCACTACAATTCAAATATTGAGCCAAACCACAATTCTCCATTATAGACCATCATTGACAGTATCTCATAAAGCCTTGCCACTTCTCAGATAATTCAGCCTACCAGTTCTTGAGCATCTGTGGTAGAATTGCAGCAGAGACAATGTAATCTATAATAGTCAGTTAACTACAACCCAAAGGCATTATTGTTTTCACACTCTGGTAGTGCAACTACAAACTCCATTAACATGTTCTCCAAAGATTTTGTTGCTAAGTGTAAAAGTCAATTTACTCCAGAAGTTGCATGGCATAAAATATGGAATAATTGGTAGATGTATCAATTCCAGCCATATTGGATGAGATTCTGATATGCTTTATTGCAATAGTACTATCCATCGAAATGGTTGAATATATAAGCTTACACTTGGTAGCTGGCAAGAGCTGTATTATAATTCTTGTGGATATTATACAGCCATTGTTCATCACACATTGGGACATTCAGCTAGCCTCTCTGCTGAAGTCTTTCCTTATCGACAGTGCATGCAGCTCTTGAATAAGCTTTCTAGCTTTCTTTCTCTTTGATCATTTCTAAATATATTGCTACCAATCATTCTGTCAAGTGTGCTTTGATATAAAGGTTGAGAATTGATTGATGGCCCAGTGCTGGTAGACTATCTGCTATCAAAAACAATTGTTCAGGAAAGTTGCAAGGTTTTAGGAATACCTATTCCATTATCTGCAATCTTTAATTACACTCTTGGGGAGATCTACTGGCCACCAATGCAATTCATCTGCTTTCCAAAGTAATATTCCTGGTTGATAGTTAATGTTTTACTCAAAACAGAATTGGAAATCAGGCTGATATGTATGTTGTAAGTACTGAGTTTTATTTTTCAGTCAAATCCTTTGATCCTAGTAGTCTGTTTGTTGCTTGAAGGGGTGTAATTCTCCTTTACACTTGGGTGTGCATTTTTCTAGACTGTAATTGACAGTTAAAGCTTTTTATCATGAATGTTGCAATTGAATTCTATGGCACGATGTATCATCACTTACTGCGCCACTAGGGGTAATATTCCTTTATGTTTATACTGTACCATTACTTTGTTGGCAACATATTGGAAGGAGTTATTTTGGTTGTGCACTATTCATCTGGAGTCAAAGTATCAGAGAATTAGATAGATGCAAATATGGTCTGCAAGATTTCCAATATGAAATGAAATTCTATTTCCCTGACAAAAAACTAGTCATTTTAGTAAATTTTATTAAAGATTCTAACTGTTCAATATAGTCCAGATTCAATGCTAGGTAAGAGTGGTAAAATCCCACAAATTGTCAAATCTTAAAAAGATCATGGAGTTGACCATAGGTAGATTTCGTTTCCTTGCTTTTTGTTTTGAATATATAGTTCTTCCATAGTTCTGTTTAAATGCCATTTGTCAATACAATGAACTTCAAATAATTTTCTGCTATTTTATGAAATTTGAACTTCTTTGGTTCTCAAGGTACTCTGGCTTCAAATAGATGTTCTGAAATTGACTTTTGATATCAATTTTGCATATTTTTGGAATCAATATACACCGTGATGTCGTTGAGATATCTGGATGTGACATTGTCTAGCGCTTATTGGATGGTGTGGCACATATACTCTAGACAATCCACTGATACATTTGTGATACCAATTTGAAATACTGTTGTTTGAAATAATCTATACCTTGTCTGGACAGTTAACTTATATGCATCACTGTTATTGAGATGCAACGATTATAATCGTGTCCATTGGATGAAAATGTATATTTCGGAGTTTCTTGAAGGAGATTTAGTATTTTGATTATTCAATGGTTAGTGTATGAAATGTTCAGGTCATGCAGAATATATACTGGTTATCAATACAGAATTGTAGTCCACAAATGACATTCTGTACCAGCCACACTTGTGAAGCAAAAGGTAAAGACAAGTATTCCATAAAACCCATTGATATTATTCTCAGTTACATAGTCTTGTCCAATCAGTAGATGCTTCCTTGATACTGAATATAATAACCTCGAAGTGGATATTTCACCTTACTTCAATCGTACTATATAAATATTTTTAGGTTGATGTTGTGGTAACAGATCTGTCAATACTTTGTTAAAAAGAGACAGAAACTGGGTGTACATTTCTAGTGTAATATTGTCAAGGGGAAATACCCTCAAATGCTTTGCTTCATTCACCTTCTTCATATCATTCAGTGATATCTGAATGACAGTAAGTCGTCTCTGGATTGCTGTTTTACGTGATGAAGATATGTTCAATATATCAATCCTTTCTTGATAAGGTCAGTGCAGTCAGTTCAGAATATTTGAAAATTGCACTTGGTGGGCTGTAAATGAAATTCTGGTGTCGATAGAAGATTGGTTATACTGTAACAGATATATTTATGAATGTTTGTTGGGCAATTGATAGAGCTGAATGTGATAATACTTGATGCAAACCATAATGCCACATTGTGTAGATGTGGCAACAGAATGCTGAATATGAGAAAATATTGCACAAATTTCATTAAGAATATCAGAACTAGCTGTTTGTAATATTGGACAATTATTTGGACTCTAGTAATGTGTGTGATATTATTTTATTCAATAGGTCTTTGATTCATAACTTTGACATCTGATGAGTGTTTAAGTTCCTGCAGATACATTGGACGATTGCAATTGAAATCCTAATCCACTACCATGATTCCAAGAGCTTTCTACACTTTTCCTGCATCAGTAGCACTGCAGTAGATTATTGCATATGTCTCTCTCACCAGGTGGTTTATGTTGAATGTATAGATTATAACTCAATATTTTCCTTCTGTTGTGTCTTTCAAAACATTCAACTACTAAGTGGAAAATATGACACTTTAACACATTGAAATACATTTAAAGAATATACATTTTGATTAAAACAAGAGCCATTCTATTTCAGTTGATGTAATTTTAGACAAGATGGAGTATGGACTTTTCTCTCTGCTCATAAAGTCAACTGCAGCTATCTTCATCACCTGAGCCTCTTACAGTACCACACAACTCACTGTACTGGGGTTGAACTTCTCTCAGTATAGATACCATTCATCTTCAAACAGCTTCACTCTTTCCTGTGTGGATACCATTCATTCTACTGCACTGGTCTATTCATACAGATCAGGTATATTTCAAAGTGGTACCAAAGGTTGATTTTGCTTAGTCTTTCTGAGTACTTGGGGGTTTGGAAACTCAGGCAAAATATATTACTCCTCCCTGTGTTGGTGTAATCTCTGCTTGTCATTGTTAAATCTAATTGTCCCACAACTGACAAATTATACAGAGTATGGAATGTTCATTTACGATATGATTATACTGATTGCAATTCTTAGTTTTCGTGTATAAATCTATGTGCAGCGTATTTCGATGCATCATTCAATCACAGTCAAGATTTGCAGCATTTACTTGCAACTCAAGATAATACTAAGAGAATTTATAGTTTATTTACATTAAACTTAAAGATTATCTGTTCTGCTGTTGCAGTATACTCAAAGCAATAAAATGCTTTCTTCAAAAGGTGAATAAACACCCGTACATTCCCCATGCAGATAGCTTGATCTTCCTTGATGGGTGATTGGCTATACCACCGAGCCACCCCCGGTAATTGATTGAACATATATTCCATCTTCAATCGTTGATTGGGGGTGTTTCCAGATTTGTATTTGATCATTCTCTACAGCTGCATAATTTCTCCCCTCATGTGTATTCTGTTAGTTCATGAAATGTCCAGAGAGAATAGAAGCCACATCCATTTGTCTTCTTAGAACTGGGGAGCAGCTGTTACTAATCTGGCTGCTAAAGGTCTATGCATTGGCTCGCTAATCTCCCAAGAATTTCACTTTCTTGCTATATCCTCAGACATCTTAACCCTTGATGGCGAGTTGATTCCTTATCAAGTCCAAGCTCATATCTGCTGGCTGTTGGAGTTCGATATAATGAGTGTTAAGAACGGTTCTGGACCGTCGCTTGGGGTCCAGGTCTGGGTCAGAACTGAACCATTGCCAAATTGGCAGTCAGTGGCGTCAATTCACCGGAACTCTCATTTCTGGTACAGTTCGATGGGAATCTCCCAACACATGTTGATTGGGCGGAGTGTCAGCGGGTTGTCCAGTGGGTCCATCTGTAGTTTCATGTAATGCTCTAGCTTTTGCTGTGTGATAATAGCGTTTGATCAAAATCGCGTATTCAACATCAAGCAATCTTGGTTTCAATGGTCTCCAGGTTGCGATATGGATTATTTTGGAATCAATGTTCTTCCTGTTGTGATTTGTACTGTGGACTATTAAGGCGGTCAATAGTTCAGATATGAGCTCAAATTTCCGATCGATGCCTTGATTACCCAATATACAAGACCAAAAATTGTTGATACTCCGTGGATGCTGATTTTCCAAATGGCGTAACAAAGATATTGTGCACTGTTTTGGCTCAACAGGCCGCCAGTTCATTCTTTATGAATTATTGCCACAGAGCCACAGTTAGATTACCAGAGATTAGTGTTGGCAACGGGTCCGGGTAACCTGCCAGCAGTTCAGGTTCGGACCGCAAACCCGGGTCAGTTGGGTTCTGACCAGTCAAAAACTCGACCTGATGACTCTTTGGGGCCCAATCTTGGACCCGTACCCATCAACCCGCGTGTTTTGCACGGTTTGGCTAGACCCGTCAGTTCTAATCCCTGAGGTTGCGTTTTGGGTTCCACATTTATGGTTGCATTCAGATATGCTACTGTTAATCGTAAAATATTGACATTGGTATGGCCCAGTGTGTTTTTGATGTATTGGCCACCGCAATGCTCAGAATGAACATAGACATGCGCCATACCACATCTTGATAAATGAGCGTCAAAGGAGTGTCAACAATTGATGGTGGTGTATCTTGGGTGTTCTGGGGGGCGATAGGTTACACACAGTCATAAACGAAGTATTGGCCGCCTTTATAGCCAAAAGAGAAAGCGAAATGCTCCCTACCCCATCTTGAAAATGAGTGTCAACAGAGCATCAACGATTTCTGGTGTTGCATCCTTGGTAATATGAGTGGTGCTTGATCACAAGCATCCATAAACAAGGATATGGCAGCCTTTATAGGCAGATATGTACAGGATATTCCAGCCACATCCTCCGGGACAGTAACAACTTCTTTCATGTACAGAGTTGCCACAAAGTATGGTTGAACCTTTTACCATACAAAAACAGTCAAAACGATGTATATAGTTCGTAACGGCCACATCGCACTGTGATTAACTATGATGGATGGCCAACAATTGTTGATGCTCCGTTGACGGTCATTTCCAAGATGGGCCAGGGAGCAGTTCAATGCCTCTTGTTTCTAGAAAGGCGGCCACTACTTCGTTTATGACTGTCTGCAACCTGTCACCCCCCATATTACCCAAGATACACGACCATCAATTGTTGACGCTCCAGTGACACTCATTTCCAAGATGGGGCAGGGAGGGGATCGCAATCTGTTTCATCAATAAAGGCGGGCAATACTTCCTTTATGACTGTCTGTAACCTACTGGCATTCTGATTACCTAGGATGCGTGACCAAAAATTGTTGACCCTCCATTGACCCTCATTTCCAGGATGAGGTAGGGAGTGTGTCAGTATAATTTTTGCCAATCAAGGTGGCCAATGCTTCGATTCTGTATAACCACGACCAAATCCATTATCAGTTACCAGACATACATCACCTAAAATTGTTGACGCTCCGTGGATGCTCATTTTGCAACGGGTGTATCCACAATATCCAATCATTTGATTTGGCGTAGTCTATTATTCACATTGTTTTGGCAACCTTTCTAGTGTTTTCATTTACTTTCTCCTTGATCACCACATTGTTCTTTAATAATACATATAAATATATCCTTTAAAATATACTATACAGTGTCCACTAATTGTAGATAATAATAATCTCTAAAATCACGTGGCGTTCAATCAATACTCGTCATCACTTGCAGGTTCGCTCAATAGGCTACTCTCATCTTCAAAATGGATGTTAGCTGCATTACCACACGGCAGATAGTGTACTAACCAGTGGATGTTCCTTCATCAGTTAACATATCTGGATCATAATCTGTATCATGCTGGCTCTCTTTGGCACATGCATCAATAGTAAAAAATCCGGCACTGGGAAGAGATGTATGTGAATACACATATCTGGCCGGCAAAATGACGATTTGGGAAAGTTGAGTTCTGGAATTGTTACCCGTTGGGGCGGGTGGCGTTCCGGGCAGAGATGGCGTCCGCTCTGGTGTCGGCTGTCTGCATCTGTCTGGTGGAAGTGCACGTGTTCCTGTATGTCTCTAGCGTGTCTGTGGATTGTTTGCGGTGCCATTTGGGAAAGGAAAGCATCCGGCGTTTTGGTTTTGACGAAGCATTGCCGGGTATCTTTCTATCGCAGTCTTAACCTCTTTAAGCTCAGGGAACTCAACACTCCACTTCTTCTCTTCTCGGACCTCGGTGCAAGGTTTATTGATCAGGTAATGTGTTTTCTTTATCATGGTGCGCAAAACCCTTCTTTGGCCATTTTGGCCATATTCAGGGCCAGGCGCATGTCGGACTGTTGCAGTTGAACCCGACCACCTTGCGTTTCCATTGTAGCAGACATGTTGAAAACCTTCAAGGAATCAGTTGCTGCTTCTAACAATGAAATTCGGCTACTATCTGAACCATATACACTTCCTTAGCCTGCTCTAAGGTGATTATAGCCTGTTTGGTCCACTCTCGGGGATGCTTATAAGGAAGTTCGTCCGCGAACACCCCAGAGATGACAACATCATGAGGTTCAATGTTGTGGAATGTGCAGACGAATGCCTTGGTCAACCATGGAGATTTCCCGTGACGGGCAGCAATATAATGATCACCTAGCTCTCTATGTACACCTACTATACGTTATACGGTTAATTGGCGGCCATTTACCTCGTTATGGATATACTCAGATCCAACAGTATGCTGCGTCTTCCTTTCACTGCATCTGGTCTTACGGACAATTATCCAATGTGCGTCCTGGGTCATATTTTCGGTGGCTGCATTGGTAGCGTCACGGTGGACCAACTGGTGTCTGCGTTTTTGTTCTGTCCCAATCAGTAACGCATTAGATGTAGCGCCCGGCAATTGGCTTGAGTCGGATCCACTCTCCCCTGGCTGAGAGGGTTGTGTATCCATGATTTGCTGGTGTGGAATAGGAGAGGAAGATGATAACGGAAAGAAGTGGGAAGTCCTGAGGTCTATATAGTCATTGTCGTGTCAGAATGGAGTAAGTAGCAACCAACATGTTCGTTATACTCAAGATGAATTCTGCTGCATATGGACTGAAGTTGCAGGGGTTTTCTACAACCCAGCGAGTTGCAATAAGTCGGTCCGATGTTGTTTGTTTGTTTATAGGGATACATTGCGGTGCACAACTGCCGAAACCGCATGATTCTGAGATATAAATTTGACATTGTTTGAGGGAAAGGATGTATGCTGATGTTCGTCTCAAATTTTCCCTCGGACATTACTTGAAACTGACGCTAACAATCAAGTCATGCTGTACGGTCAGCCTATCTATTCCCAATTCATTGCCAGTCAAAAGGCAGATGTTCTTTTGTTCAAGATGATTAAACGTACCAACCTTGACATAAAAGACGCAGCTTGCTTCCATATTGTCCATATCTTGCAACATCCAACATCTCACCCAACAACGAAGTCAAAGCAAAGTACAATGGTGAATGCTCCGAAAACGTACTTTTCGCCACTTCCAGCGGGCAAATATGGCAAATCGACAAAGCGGTCTACACAATGACGTCATCAAGCGAATGAAGGCAAGGGCGCCTTGGATGCAGAAAGTATCTGAGCCCTTGGGGCATCGCGCAGCTTGCAATCCAAAAAGAAGCTTGTGGCCGAGAAACGACGAGAAACTCACTTCTTAAGCAAAGAAGAGTACACATAATGGATCGAGGATTCTGTTGAGAGAGAAACCACTGGGGCAACAATGTTAGTTGAAGACGCAGAGGCAGCGGTTCAGCAAGAGCAGGGAAAAATGAGGAAAGATGACAATGTGGGATTGACGAACAGACTGCCCGAAAAGAGTTTTCACGAGATGATGGTTCCTATCGGAGACTGTGTGAGTGATCTTCCATGTTCTGACGATGGGGAGAATGGGGCAGATGACAATGATGAAGAGACAGAGCAGGGCAAGCTGAGCGAAGATGAAAAACCTGGCTGGGTGATGGGCAGAATCTCCCAAACAGTACAGCAGCGCATGGAGAGGTTCCAGCAGAATCAGATGAAGCTTGAGAAATTGACCCAACCTGGATGGGAGGATGCCGCTGACAACTTCTGTGAAAGAAATAAGATGTACGGCAAATCCGATTTGAGAGTACTGGCAGTCGTTAAACCGCAAATGGATGATGATGCAGCAGCTCCTGCAACGACAACATTTGGAGAGCTTATGGAGTGAATTGACATTTTCCCCGGAATATGGCAAATGTAGCAAGGGACTTTTTGACCAGGATGTAGTCATATTCGGCTATGTTCTTGGAAGCCACAGTAAAACATGAGAATATCCGGTCTCGCACCTGCCGCAGAGTCCAATTCATCACTCATTCAGAATGCTATGCATGTCGAACTCGTAAGCATCCACGCCTGCATATAGCATCCCCAGCAAATCGCCATATAGAAATCGGATTTGGACGAAGACATGGTGACGGCTCCTGCGTCATAGGTGGAATAAAGAGGCAAATTTGTACTTCTGATGTCATATCTCTGTGAAAAGCAATTTGTTTACCAATTTTGCTACATGTCAGCATTTTCTTGATTTCAGTTACAAAATTGTGAGACAAGATAATTTGGCTTTACATGTGCAAGGGTCGAAAGCACCTCGCGAAAGTTCTGGAATCCAAAACAGGCTGTACAATGGCCAATATGTTCGATTTCTATTTGCTAATTACCGTTAAGTCAGACAGCAAAAGCAATATTAGTGACGAAATATACCAACATAATTTAAGTGAGTGATGTCATACGAGTCATAGCAGGAGCTGTCAGTGCTCAAGACGATTCTGTCGCAATGATGACCGTGATGCTGCCTTCATCCATGCATCCAACTGTATTACTCTCCGCACAGACCTGGTGGACATGGTTGAGATATTTAAAACTGCCTATGGTACGTCATGGAAATCGAAGAGAACGAGCTGTAAGAGGAACAATGAGGAAGTCAAGCTATATTTACCAAAAACTAGTGAAATGATCTACATGGCATCAATTGCCGGCCGAAAGTGCAGGAATGTGATAGGGCCACATCATCCCTCACTCAGATAACGTGGACAGAGGTTAATCAGAAATTGAGAGGCCACAGAGCTCCTGGATGCAAATGATAATACTTAAAAACGCAGTATTGGATGTCGATCATCAGTATACAATTTGTTGGAATCAATTATTAAATGTACGAACGCTGTTTTGATGTGATTAATGTGAGCATCAACAGAGTGTCAACAATGTTTAGTCTTACACATTCGACAATCAAAGGGCTGCATTGTCACATTCCTCTAAAGTCAATCTATTGGTCGGCGTTGTCGCAGAAAAGTCAAAAGACAAAGTCATTGACCTATCCTAAAAATGAACATCAACGGAGCGTCAATGATTGTTGGCCTTGCATCTTGTAAAATCCAAGGGCTGTACAGCGACATTAACCCAAAATGGCACTATCGGCCACCTCTCCAGGCAAAAATGGTTGCGACAACGTCGCGGCTATCTCCTAGAAATGAGAATCTACAGAGCGTCAACCACTTTTGGCCTGGCATCGTGGAAAATCTGAGGGTTGTACGGCAATATTGACTCATAATCGAACTATCAGCCGCCTTTCTATGTCAATGTGGTTGCGAAAACATCGCTGCTATGTCCTAAAAATGAGTGTCAACGAAGCGTCAACGATTTTAGGCCATGCATTTTCGATAATCGAGGGGCTTTGTGACCACATTGATCCATAATTGAACTATCGGCCACCATTTTGGGCAAAAATGCCTTCAACGACACTGTAGCAATGACCTATAAAGGAGTGTCAATGGAGCGTCAAGGATTTTAGGCCTCGCATGTTGGAAAATCCAAGTGCTGTGCGGCGACATTGACGCATAATTGAACTATCGGCCGCGTTTCTAGGCACAGCTGATCGCGACAACATGGCTGCTAAGTCCTAAACATGAGCGTCAAAGGAGTGTCAATGATTTTTGGCCTTGCATCTTGGATAATGGAGGGTGTGTGTGACTACATCAATCCATAATCGAACTATTGGCCGCCTGTCTATGCAAAACTGATTGCAACAACATCCTAACTCTGCCCTACAATGAATGTCAACTGAGCTTCAACGATTTTTGATCTTGCATCTTGGATAATCTAAGGGCTATGGGACAGCATTAACCAACAATCAACCTATCGGCAGGCTTTATTGGCAACAATGCTAGTGATGATATCGCGTCCGCCTCCTACGATGGAGCGCCTACAGAGCCTGAACAATGTTGGTGGCGGCTCAGTACGCTACACAGCAATGAACTGCATTGCGTTGTTACTAAATTGAGTTTCACGCGGTCAGTCTTTTCAATATGTCCTTGTATACAACTTCATAAATATGCATGCAATGTCTCAGAAATCTGATATTTTTGCTTGTAGCTCTAGAGTCAATGTTTAAGAACCCGCAATCTGCTTTACTATAAGGTAACTTTTGGCAGTCTCTCAAGTTGGATTACACAGCTTTCAAATTCCTACTGGCATGTGGGATTGAAAATCTTTATATACCTCATTGCTAGAGGTTATGATCTCTTCCAAAAGTGAACGTGTCTTAATTAGTGATTTGAGCGACCTTACTTTACAAATCATCTTTGCTTCGAATAATGCTAGACATGCATCTTCATGGTGATTATATTTCCACTGCAGAATTGGGGAGACCGGCAGCCCTGGAATCATACAGACTATTTGTCATCAAGTTCTTCGCCATCCATCAGAACATGGAACCACCTCAATGGGGAATCACTTGCTGGCAAAAGCTCACATCGCAAAGTTAAACAAATTAATGTAGTTGGAAGTTACTGAATTGACAAGTTCAATGGTCGAAGAAACAGCTTTGCCTATGCTGAAGAGGCAATGAAGTCGAGCAATTACAGTAGTACGTTCGCAGAAGCAAATGATATTTGACATCTAGGTTAATCCTTATTGACTGAAATGACAGACAAAACACTCCAAACCGGCAGCTAAGGACTTTGAAACTTCCAAATTTCACCAAGACACGTAGAATCGCTACCTCGTGTTAGGATTTGTTTCGGCTTATATGTCTCAGAACGCTATATCAAATCTCGAGCTACAACGGTCATATAACACATTGCGAAGTGAACTTGTGCTACTATCCGCCATGACCCTTAGCAACATTTGCCGGAGGGAATAAGCAGTGACCATGGTTGCAATTAAGAAGCAATTGCGGTCATGTAATAAACATAGTTTAGCATTGGACTGATGGACATCAACAAAAAAACTAGCCATAACATCAGACATTGCTTACTATATGGATCAAAATTGGGCATCGCGTGAAGTACAACTTGCTTTTGATCAAGTTAATCGCCTATTTATTTCAGTTTTCGAAAACTACTTTATGGTGAGATGTCAAGGGCCAACTCACTGCAGCGAGGCTAGCCATAAATTTGAAGGACATGCTTGCTCGTTTTGAGCTTAGCGATGGCCAATCGGTAGGAATTATGACTGATGATGCTTCTTCACATTACTTGATGACTCACCAGCTGCTATCAACACCTGAGGCCCCCGGAATCGAGTGGCCTGCATTGAGGAACCACATCCCATGCATGGCGCACGTCATGAAACTGGCTGTAGATTCATTCATGAGCAGTCTGGGTGTAAAAGGCCGCACCAAGTCATGGGAACCCCATGAGCACGATCAGCAATTTGGAGAAAATGAACACTTAGACATTGGGAAGAGTCAAAGACTTCTTAAAGAGGGCAATGCTCGAATCAACAAGGTGTCATCCATGAGACTAGGTTTAGCGAAGATAATTGAGAAAGTACATATTTCGAGATATTTTGAAAGTCCTGAAACTGACCTGGATATAGCAAGGAATGCTTGCTGGATTGATTACGCTGACACCTGGTTGTCGAAACGAGTGCATTGAGTGCCAGAAAGCCCAAGTCTGCATCACGGTACTATTTATTATGGATGTGAAGAGATGTTGGAACTCAACACTGGAGGTGCTTGAGCGAGCCGACCGATTACGATAATCCGGCCGCTAGCTGCTCAAATATCCCAAATACAGTGATTAATGGCCACTCTTCACAACACAGGATGAATGGACCATTGTCAAGTACGTCATGGATGTTTTGAGGCCATTCTGATATTGGACCCTGTGGATGTTCAAGAGGCATACGGTCACATTGCATCACGTTATCACAGTCTACAATGACGTGTTTGATCATATGGATGGCGTCATGCATGGTTGCGCTAAAAAGATGACTCAATGGAAGCAAGACTTGTTCTTTGCCATGAAGCGAGCGCGACAGACGCTGTTCAGTAATTATTCTGAAGTCACTCCAACAACCGGTATAGATCTCATTTCTACACATATCCTCGATCCTTTCCGGAAGTTGTGATCATGTAGGAAGTGGGACAAGAGAATGGATATTTATTGTGAGGACGAGACATCCTATACTACACAATACTAGCAGGCCTTTCTGAAGTATGTTGAGAATGAATACTGTGCCAAACATAGACGTGTGCTGGTCAGTAAACCCAAAAGCACACTGAGCTACAATCTCGTCCCCTCCGTAACGGCTTCAGGATCCGGACAATCATCCTTTGATGCATATGATTTCCCCAGCAATGATGAACAATACTTGACGCCTAACAATGTGGCTGAAATGATACCCGTACAAAGCGATTGCGCAGCACGCTTAGTGTTACCAACGGGTCCAGGTTACCTGCCAGCGGACTGGGTTTGGACAAGAAATACAGTTCGGTTTGGTTCCAGAATGGTCCAAAAATCCGACCCGCTGCTTCTTGGTGGTCCAAACCTGGCCCCGTACCCGTAAACCCACGCCTTTCGCCTGGTTTGGCTCGAACCGTCGGGTCCAATCTCCGGATTGACACTTCTGACTGGTCTATCTATGGTCCCATTCAGATATCCCACTGTTAATCGTAAAATATTAAGGATGGTACGTTGTTGTTTTTTTGGATGTACTGGCCGCCTTGGTGCTCAAAATACGTAGAGAAACGCTCCTTGACCCATCCTGGAAATGAGCCTCAACAGAGCGTCAATGATTTCAGGTCATCCATCCTGGGTAATCAGAGCGGGCATTGGTTGCAGATAGTCATAACTGAGGAATTGGCCTCCTTTATAGGCAAAAGCAGAAGCGACACGCCCCCTGCCCCATCATGAAAATGATCGTCAAATGAGCGTCAACGATTTAAGGTCTTGCAGCTTGGGTAATCTAAGTGGCGCATGATTGCAAGCCTCGGTTAAGGAGGAATTGGGAGCCTCTACAGGCAGATAAGCAACCGACGTTCCAATGAGCGCCTCCCGGACAGTAACAACTGATCTCATTTACAATGATGCAACGAAGAGTTCATGACCGTTTTAGCCTGAAAAAACTGTCAGAACATCATATATACACAATAACCAATTCATCATGCTTTGAACACCCATGATGAAAGGCCAAAAATCGTTGATGCTCCATTGATGCCAATTTTCATGATGGGGCAGGGAACGTGGCTCTATCTGTTTTCCCGATAAAGGCGGCCAATACTTTGAATATGCATAGTAGCGACCAAATCGCATCTGAATTGCCTGACTTACAAGACCAAAAATCGTTGACGCTCCGTTGACACTCATATTCAGAATGGGGCAGGGAGCTTGTGGCTCTCTCTTTTCCCTAAAAAGCCGGCCAATACCACATTTATGAATGGCTGCAATCGATCGCCACACAGATTACCAATGATGCAAGACCAAAAATTGTTGACGCTCCGTTGACGCTCATTTTGCCATGGGCATATCCACAATATGTTATCATTTAATTTGGCCTAATATGTCATTGATGGTGTTTTGGCAGCCTATGTACCATCTTCATGTACTTTCTCCTTCATCAATACATTGTTTTTTAATAATACATATAAACATATCCATTAAAATATACTTTAAAGTGTCCGCTAATTGTAGATAATAATACACTCAAAAATCCTGTTCCATTCTATCAATGCTCATCTTCACTGTCAGGTTCGCTCAATAGGCTGCTGTGGTCTGCAAAATGGATGTCAGCTTCATTACCACGCAGCAGATAGTGTACTAACCAGTGAATGTTCCTTCATCAGTCAGCAAATCTGGATAAAAATCTTTATCACACTTGCAATCTTTCGCATATGCATTAAGATTGAAAAATTGAGCCCTGGGAAGAGGAGAATGTATATAAACATATCTGGGTGGCCCACCATCCATTTCAGATAAGTGTGCTGCCGCATTGTTACCGGTTGGAGCAGGTGGCATTTCGGGTGGATGTGGCGTCGGTTGTGGTGTCAGCTGCCGGAGTCGTTCTGGTGGAGGTGCACCCGTGCCTTTGCATCTCCAGCATGTCTGGGGATTCTGTGATGTGCCATTTTGGCAAGAAAGTCAGCCGTCTGTCTGGTTCTCCCGAAGCGTAGCGGGGTGTCTTCTCATCGCCGCCTCCACTTGTTCATGCCCAGGAAACTCAACTCCGCTTTTCATCTGGTCTCTGACTTCCGCCCAAGGTTTCTTGATTAGGATTGACGTTTCCTCTATTGCGGCGCGCGAAAAACCTCCTTTGGTCATTTAGGCCATATTCAAGGCAAGGCGCATGTCAGACTGGTCCAGCCGTACCCGATCTCCTTGTGTTGCCATAGATGCAGACATGTTGAAAACCTACAAGACATTGCTTGCTGCATCTACATATTAGAGTCGGCTATTACCTCAACCTTATACGCTTCCGTAGCATCCTGTGAGGTGATTAAAGGCTGGTTGGTCCACTCTCGGGGATTCTTATCACCAGATTCGTTTGCCGAAATCACAGTGCTGACAACATCATGATGTTCAATTTTGCGGATGGCGAGGGCAAATGCCTGGGTCGACAATGAAGGTTTCCCATAACAGGCGGCTATGAATTGGTCACGCAGCTCTCTACGTACTCCATCTGTATGTCATATCATTAGTTGACGGCCGTGTACCTCGATACGACTACACTTGCATCCGATTACATGCTGCGTTCTTTTTCTGCTGCTTCCAGTTTTACGGACAATCGTCAACTGTGGATCCAGGGTCATATTTTCGGTGGCTGCATTTTCAGCGTTGTGGTGAACTAAGTGGTGGCTGTGTTGTTGTTGGGTTCAAGTGGGTGGCGTATTGGATGAAGCGCCCGTCGTTCTGCTCGATTCTGTTCCACCCCCACCTTGCAGAGGTGATTGTGGAGCCATGATTAGCTGGGGTGGGAGTGAAGAGATGATGATAATGAAACGAAGTGGGAAGTCCTGAGGAAGAAGAGAACAAAAAGACATGGGAAGTTCTGAGGAATATATAGTTAGCTTCAAGTCAAAATGGCATGCGTAACAGCCAACTTGCTCGTTCTACACAAGATGAATACTGTTGTGCATAGCTACTTGTTGCACGGGTTGCCAAACGTCCTGTGATTTGCACCAACTGGGCCGGATGTTGTGTGTTTGTTTACTGGGATAAATTACGGTGAACGACCGCCAAGATCTCGTCTTTGTGTGATAAAAATGGTATATTCTTCAACGGAAAGGACGTCTGCTGATGATTGTCTCAAGAAATCCCTGGGATGTTACATCCAACAGACGCTAAACATCATGTCATGATGTATGGTTAGCATTGCTATTCCCAATGGAGTGACGGTCAAAACGCAGATTTTGCTTTGTTCAAGTCGATTCAGCGTACCAACCTTGACATATAAGACGCAGCCTGCTTCTATGAGGTCCATATCTTGCAACATCCAACATCTCGTCCATCAACAAAGTCAACACAAAATACGATTGTCAATGCTCTGAAACAGAACCTTTCCCCACTACGGGCTGGCAAATACAGCAAATCGACAAACCACTCCACACGACGACGTCCTCAAGAGAATACAGGCAACAGCGGCTTGGAAGCAGAACGTCTCCGAGCCCTGGGAGGGTTGCGCAGCTTGCGATCAAGAAAGAAGCTTGCGGAGGGGAAATGAAGAGAAACTCACTGCTTAAGTAACGAAGAGAAGGAGAAATGGATCGAGGATTATGTGGAAAGAGAGACCGCTCTGGCAAGAAAGCGAGTTGAAGATGCGGAGACAGCAATTCAACAGGTGCAAGATGATATGAGAAATGCTGAAAAGGCGGGATTGACAACCACCAAGCCTGAAACAACATCTGAGGAGATGTAAAACGCCATCGGAGATAGTCTGAGCGATGTTGCAAGTTCCAACGTTGAGGAGGATTGGGATGACGAAGATGATGATGTAGAAGATCCTGCAGAGGGCAAGCTTAGGGAAGATGACAAACCTGGCTGTGTGATGGGCACAATCACTAAAACGGTACAGTATGGCACGGAGCGTTTTCGGCAGAAGCAGATGAAGCTTGACGAATTGACGCAACCAGGCTGGGGAGCCGCGGCCCACTACTTCCATGAGAATGATAGGATGTACAAGACAACCGAATGGAAGGTTCCGGCTGTCATTGAACCTCAAACGGTAGATGAGGCAGCGTCATCATCACCACCGACATTTGGTGAGCCTATAGAGATTCTTGATAGCGTGCCCCGGAGATTTGCAAATGCTGCAAGGGACTTCTTGACAAGGGAGTGATCATATGAGGCTAGGTTCGCAGAAACCGCATTGGCACAAACGCATTCCATCCCACCTGCCCTCCCCAATGCCCGATTTGTCTCTGACTCAGGAATCAAAGCATCTCGAAGCCGTAAGCTTGGATCCCTGTATATTGCGTCCCAAGCTTATTACAACATAGAAACTGGGTTCCGACGAAGACATGGTGATGGCTCCTGCGTCACCGCAGGAATGAATAGGCCAATTGGCATTGGTGACAATGTATCATTTTGAAATGTAAGATCTGTACCTATTTCGCTACATGTCAGCTTTTACTTTATTTCAGTGACCAAATTGTGAGACATGATAATTCGTCTATGCATGTCGAAGGGTCAGATAGGCCATGCCAATGTTCTAGACTTCAAATCTCATTGACTGACGACCAATGAACGTGATATCGTTCTGCCCGTTACTGGTAAGTCAGACAATCAAACCTAAATTCGAGACTAAACTCACTAACACAATCTAAGTCAGTGACGTCATACGAGTCACAGATGAAGCAGTCCAAGCCCAATGTGAAGTGGGATGAATGACGACCGTCATGCTGCATATGATCGTGCATCCTACTGCACAACTCACTGCACAGACCTGGTGCACATGGTCAGGATGTTGGAAATTGCTTATGGTTGGTCAAGGCAATTGCGGAGAATGAGCTGAATGAGGAAATGAGAGGGAGTGGGGTCAAATATATCAAAAACTAGTGTACGGATTTATATGCGGCTAATTGCGCGCCGAAAGCGCTGGAACGTGATTGGCCAACCTCATTTATCACTCAGACAATGTGTCTAGTGGTGGATCAGAAATTGAGAGGCTTGGAAGCATTTGGATGGAAACGTTTATACATAAAAACGATTTATTGGCTGCCAATGACGACTATATGTATTTTTACATACAACTGTTGAGCATCCACTGACTGTTGGTATGTCATTGAGTTGAGGATCAATGGAGCGTCAACGATTATTGGTCTTACATTTTTGGCAAACAAATGGCTGCATAGTCACATCCTTCCAAAGTGATTGTATTGGAGGTTTTTATAGGTAAAAAGAATAGTGACACGCTTGTTGACCCATCCAGGAAATGAGCGTCACCGATGCATCAATGACTTTTGGTGTTGTGAGTCTGATAATCAAACGAAAGATATGGCTGCTGTGACACACAATCGATGTATTGGCCGCCTATAAGGCCAAAAATGCTAGTGTCGAGATTGCTACTATCTCTTGAAAATGGGCGTCAATGGAGTGTCAATGATCTTTGTTCATGGATCTTGGATACTCAAATCGCTGTGCGACGACATTATGCTACAATCGAGGTCTTGGCAGGCGGTATAGGATAAAATGGCCCCGACCATATTGGTTCCACCTCCCACCAATGAGCGTCCACTTAGCGTCAACGATTTTTGGTTTTGCCTCATGGAAAATCAAAGTGCTGTGCATCAGCATTAACCCATAATCAATGTATCGGCTGCCTTTATGGGCACAAATGTGAGTGTCAATATAGTTACCACCTCCAAACAATGAATGTCAACGGAGCGTCAACAATTTTTGGTCTTGCATCTTAGACAATCTAAGGGCTATGGAATGGCGTTAACCCATTATCAACTCATCGGCTGCATTTATGGGCAAATATGCTAGTGACAATATCGCTACCACCTTCTAAAAATGATCATCAACAATTTTTGATCTTGCATCATGGGCACTCAAAGAGCTGTGCTTCGCCGTTGACCCATAATCAATGCATCGGCCGCCTTTATGGGCCAAAATGCTAGGGAGGATATTGGTACCACCTCCTAAAATTGAGCGTCAACGGGGCGTCAACAATTTTTGGTCATGCATCTTGAATATTCTACGGGCTATGGAACGACGTCATTTCATTATCATCTTATCTGCTGCGTTTACAGGCAAAGATGCTACTGACAATATCACATGCGGCTCCTACAATTTAGTGCCCACGGAGTGTCAACAGTGCCTGTGGGGGCTCAGTATGCTACACAGTAATGAGCTGCATCACATTGTGACTGAATTGTGTCTTACGCGGCCAGTGTTTTCAATATGTCCTTGTATACAAATTTACAAACATGCATGCAATGTCTCACAGATCTGATTTTTTTGCTTCTAGCTGTGGCATCATTTTTTGAAAACACGCAGTCTGCTTTGCTGTATCATTACTTTCGGCAGACTTTCGAGTCGCATTACCCAGTTATCTAATTCCTACCGCCATGTCGGATTCAAAATCTTTGAACACCTCATTGCTCGGGGTTACAATCTCTTGCAACAATGAACGTGTCTTTCTTCGTGATTTGAGCGACCTTACTTTGCAAATCATCTTCAATGCTTGGTGGGCTGCAATGAATGTAGGCTCGAAGCGGCCTATTGCTTGGAATAATTCTAGACATGCCCCTTCGTGGCGATTCGATTAACACTGTGGAATTGTGGAGACCGGCAGCCCCACCATCATATGTATCGTTCGTCATCAAATTCTTCGCCATCCATCACAACATGGGACCAGCTCAATGGGGAAACACTTGCTGCCAAAAGCACACATCGCAAAGTCGAATGGATGAACACAGTCAAAGGTTACTGAATTGACTAGGTCGACGGTTGATGAAACAGCATTGGTCATCCTGATGATGCAAGGTAGTTGAGGAATCACAATAGTAAGTTTGCTGAGGTAGATCATGTTTGACATCCAGGTGGATCCATATTGAGCGAAATGACAGACAAAATGTTCCAAACTTGCAGCTATGGACTGTGAACCTTCCGAATCTTGCCAAGACACGTGGAATCACTACCTTATGTTAGGATTTGTTTCGGCTCATATTCCATGGAACGCTATATCAAATCTGGAGCTATGACATTCATATAAGGCATTACGTGATGACCTAGTGCTGCCGTCAACGACGACCCTTAGCGACATTTGCCGCAGGGAATATGCGCTGACCCTGGATTCAATTGAGAAGCAATTGCCGTCACGAGATAGTGTTTGTTTAGCTTTGGAAGGATCACCATCACCGAACAAACTGGCCATAACGTCGGTCATTGCTTACTGCATGGATCAAAATGAGGCATTAGGTGAAGTTCAACTGGGGTTCGATGAGGTTGATCGCCAGTTTTGTTCCCATTTTGAAAGGTAATAAAGGATGATAGATCAAAGGCCAACATACTGGAGCTAGGCTAGCCGTACATTTGAAGGACGTGCTTGATCGTTTTGACCTTACTGACGGCCGTTTGCTTGGTATTACAACCGATAATGCATCTTCAAAGCACTCGATGACACGCCAGCTGCAATCAACACCCGAGGCCTCTGCAATCCAGTGGCCTACTTCGAGGAACCACATACCATGCATGGCGCACGTCAAACAGCTGGCTTTAGGTGTATTCATGAGGAGTCTTGGTTTAAAAGGCCGCACCAAGTTTTGGGAAGGCCATGAGCGCGATCAGCAAGTTGGATAGAATCAAAGCATAAACATTGGGAAGAGTCAAAGACTTCGAAAAGAGGGCAATGCTAGAATCAATAAGGTGTTGGCCATGAAACCAGGTTTAGCAAAGATAATTGAGACAGTACGTATTTCATGATATTTTGAAAGTCCGGAAATTGACCTTCATATAGCAGAGAATGCTTGCTGTATTGATTACGCTGACACCTGGTTGTTGAAACCAGTTCACTCAATGTCAAAAAGCCAAAGTTCGCATCACGGTACTACCGATTATGGATGCGAAGACAAGTTGTAACTCATCACTGAAGTTGCTGGAGCACGCCTACTGAAAATGGGAATTCACACGCGAGTGACTCCAAAATCCAAAATACACTGATTGCCAGCCACTTTTCACAACTCAAGATGAAAGGACCATTGTGATGTACGCCACGGAGGTTTTGAGGCCATTTTGATATTGGACCCTGTGGATGTCGAAGAGTCATACAGTCACATTGCATCACGGTATCACAGTGTACAATGCCATGTTCGATCACATGGACAGCGTGATATGAGCTTTGGCTAAAAAGGAGACTCCATGGAAGGAAGACTTGTTCTTCACTGTGAAGTTAGCTCGACAGAAACTGTACAAATACTACGCTGAAGTAACTCCCACGACAGACATGCTTCTCATTTCTTCACATATCCTCGATTCTTCTCGTAAGTTGCGATTGTTCAGACAGTGGGACAAGGGAATGGATATCAATCTTAAGGACGAGACATTCTATACTACCCAATACCGAGAGGCCTTTCTGAAGAATGTGGAGAATGAATACTGTGCCAAACATCGATGTGTGCCGGTCAATAGGCACCAAATCGTTCCGAGTAGCAATCTCATCCACTCTACAACAGCTACAAGATCCTGTCATTCATCGTTTGATCCATATGATTTGTCCAGCGATGACAAAGAATATTCAACGCCTAACACTGTCGCTGAGAGGACACCCGGATGAAGCGATTGCGCAGCACGCTGATTGACCGCCGCCAGGCTATATTTGAATTCGCTGCCTGAAGCACCAAAACACTGGGGGCAAATTGATCCAAATCTCAATGATTACCACTCCGACCAAATGGAGATTAGCAATTCATTTTGGTAGCCGGAAATCACCGACTGGTGGGGTCAACAGGAGGAAACGCACTCAAAGTACGCCGATCTTTCCAATGTGGCGCGCGACATATTCTCTATCATTCCACATGGTGTGGAGACCAGTTGCTCCCTTGGCCGAGATGTTGTCGGCCGGAGGCAGTCAAAAACCACAGGCGTTCTCATCATGATGGTGCGGCTGCATTTAAATTGTCCGAAAGATCTCCTTTGCCACCACCTTTGTCTGCAAAGGACCTCCCTAGAGGACGAACTCATATATTGAATGTCCGCTGAATCCAAAGATTCAACCGTCATCCAGTCGAAAGGGATGAGCATAGCGCACATGAACGCTTTTCAGACACTGATGATCGGCTTGACTGGAATGGGGACTTAGATAATGCAAATGACAGCAAAGATGATTGCGCGGCGGGCGTTGAATCTGATATGGAGGAAGACAATAGCATCGAGGATCCAGAATGCCCAGAGCAGCGAGATGTGAGCGCTGCACCAAATGTTCGCGGATTGATTTGGCTTACACGGAATTCACAGAGATAGGCTGAAAAGGTGTTGATGACGGTCAATGCAATCGACACGAGGTGGAATAAGGGAGTGAAGACACAGTAGGACAGATTGCGTCAATGTTTCACCAGCTTCTTTATGTATCTTGACCGAGAGTTATAGTTAGAGATATATTATGCGCGAATAGTGAGCAGTAGCTTGTAATTATCGGTTGATACACAGATGTATAGCAGGCGCAATAAAATGTTTGACAAGATACATGAATTTTCGTCGTGTGAAAGCAAACAGTGCAAGAATGTTACTGCGCTCGGCTTTCCCACAGGGCCAAGTCTCAATCTGTCAGGAAGACTACCAATCAGTTCAAATCATGATGAAAACTATTATCGATGGCAGCAGATGGTGAATGGACAATACATTAAAATGAGCGTCATCGGAGTGTCAACGATTTGTGGTTTTGTAAGTACAGTAATTACACAGTGATTTGGCCGCCCTTCTGCATAGGCGATGTATTGGCAGCTTGTGTAGACGAAAGAGACAGCAACACAGTCACCACCCCATTCTGAGAATGAGCGTCAACGGAGCGTCAACGATTTGTGGTTTTGGAAGTATGGTAATTACACCGTGATTTGGTTGCTCTTATGCATAACCAATGTATTGGCAGCTTGTATTGGCAAAAGAGATGACAACATGGTCACCGCCCCATTCTGGGAATAAGCGTCAATAGAGCGTCCTTGATTGGTGGTTTTGTAAGTACAGTAATTGCACAGTGATTTGGTCGCTCTTATGCATAACCGATGTATTGGCAGCTTTTATAGGCACAAGTGACAGCAACATGGTCACCACCCCATTCTGACAATGAGCATCAACGGAGCATCAACAATGTATCCCTTCGTATCTTGGATAATTTATGTTCCAATTGGTTTCAGACATCCATTTATCGGATATTGGCAGACATTACTGGGAACAACTACGGCAGCATGGTCCGTGACGCATCCTGAGAAGGAGTGTCAACATAGCATCAACGATTTTCAGCGTCTCATCTTGGGTAATTTATGTTCCGATTGGTTGCTGAGATCCATTCATCAAATATTGGCAGCCTTTATAGGCAAAAACAACAGTGACATGCTCCCTGTCGCATCCTGAAAATGAGCGTCAACAGAGCGTCAACAGTTTTACTTGTTGCATATTTTGTAATCAAGGCATCGCGCAAATCTTTGCATTCAAAACGGAATTATTGACCGCCCTGATAGGGAAAAATACAATGTATCAAAGGTAAAACACCGATTCCAAATCAATCGATATTGCAAGCTGCAAAGCATGCACAAACTTATCATTGGTTGTTGAAAACGCGATTTTGATAACATACTATTATCAAACTCCATAAACAAGAGCCACTGAGGAATCGATGGATGGACCCGCTGGGCGTCCCGCTGACAACCTGCATGATTCAGACGGGTTGGGAGTGTATCATCCAACTGTAACCGAGTTGAACGTTCGGGTTTATTCATTACCCGGACCACCAATTTGGCAATGTTTTTGGTTGGACCCGAACCTGCACCCAAAGTGACAGTCCGGAACCACTGCTAACACTAAGCACGGTTATTCACCGCCACCATGCTCTATTTGAATTCACCGCCTGAAGCGCCAACAAACTGGGGGTAAATTAATCCAATCTCAAAGATTACCACTCTGACCCAATGGAGGTTAGCAGTACATTTTGGATACCGGACATAACCGACTGGTGGCGCCAACAGGAGGAAGCGCACTCAAAGTACGCTGATCTCTCCAATGTGGCATGCAACACAGTCTCTATCATACCACATGATGTCGGAGTGGAGGCCACTATCTGCCTTGGGCGAGATGTTATCATCTCAAGGTAGTCAAAAACCTCAGGTGAGACTGTTCCCGAGAAAATGATTGTAAGGCAGTTTGCTTGAGGCAATAGCGGAATGTTGGCAGGCGATGACCGAACATTGGATACAACAAACACAGGAAACGGCTCGGAAATGAAGACAGAGGCGGAGGAAATGATATTGCACAGATTGGCCAATGGCCACTACTTTTTGGAGATGTGGCACAGCAGCCAAAACCTATGTGCTACGAAGAAGGAATCTCGCCCTAAAAACATGCAGATGACAGCTGTAGAATACATTTCAGACACGGATGAGATCGTCAAAGCATCCTGGTCATGCTTTCAACACGCTGGTGCGTCTGCATTTAAAATGTCACAAAGATCACCATTGCCACCAGCTTTGTCACCGAAGGGCCTCCCTGGAGGACGAACTTGAATATTGAATGACCGCCGAATCAGATCAATCAACAGTCACCCAGTCGGAAGTGATGAGGACAGCGCACCTGAAAGAATTTCGGACACCGAACATTGGCTTGACTGGAATGGCTACTTGGACAATCCAAATGAGAGCAGAGGCGATTGGGCGGCAGACTTTGGGTCTGATGTAGAGCCTGAAGATGGCATCGAGGATCCGGAATGCCCAGTGCAGCGGGATGGGGCTGCCGTACGAAATGTTCCCGGACTGATCTGGCCAACATGGGAGTTAAACTGCCAGGCTGAAACTGTGATGGTGACGGTCAATGCAATGTAAATGAGGAGCAATAAGGGAATTGAGGCAATGTAGGACAGAATGCGTCAAAGTTTCGGCAGGTTATTTGTGTAGCTGGATCGAGAGTTTCAGTTAGAGATATATTATTGGCGCATGGTGAGCAGTAGCTTGTGAATATTGGTTCATACACAGATGTATAGCAGGTGCAATGAATCTTTTGGCAAGATATATAAATTTAAGCAGTTTGAGAGTGAACAGTGCAAGAATATGTCTGCACTCGGCTTTGCCACATGGCTGAGTCTCTATCTGCAAGAAAGACAACCAATAAGATCAAATCATGATGAAAATGATTAATGATGGCAGCAGATGTGTAATGGACAATACATTAAAATGAGCGTCATCAGAGCGTCAACGATTTGTGGTCATGTAAGTACGGTAATAGAACAGTGATTTGGTCACTGTTATGCATAACCGGCGTATCGGCAGCTTGTTTAGGTAAAAGAGGCAGCAACACGGTCACCTCCCCATTCCGAGAATGAGCTTCAATGGAGCATCAACAATTCTTAGCATTGCATCTTGAGTAATTTATCTTCCGATTGGTTGCAGACATCCATTGAAGAGATAATGGCAGCCTTTCGGCGCAAAACCAGCAGTGACATGCTCCCTGCAGCATCCCGAAAATGAACGTCCACGGAGTGTCAACGGTTTTAGATTATGCATATTCGGTAATCAAGGCATCGCATGGACCTTCGCACCCCTAACAGTATTATTTACCGCCTTGATAGGCGAAGATACAATCTATTCAAGGATAAACACAGATTCAAAATTAATCGATATCGCAAACTGCAAAACATGCATAAACACATTATTGGATGTTGAAAATGCGATTTTGATAAGATACTATTAACAAACTGCAAATACAGGAGCCATATATGAATCTATAGATGGACCCACTGGTCGACCCTCTGACAACCCGCCCATTCCAGACGGGTTCAGACTATACCATCAAACAGTACCTGAGTTGACAGTTTGGGTTTATGGATGTCCCGGAGCGCCATGTTGGCAACGGTTCGGTTTGGACACTTTCCCAGACCCAAAGTGATGGTCCGGAACCATTGCTAACACTACCAACGATGCAAAACCAATCATTGTGCAGGCTCCATTGACACTCATTATGAGGATTGGGCATGGAGCGTTCCACTGTTGTTGTTGCCCCTAAAGGTGGCTAAAGCCTCATGTATGGATGTCTGCAACCAATCGCCAGTTAGATAACCCATGATGCAAAGGCAAGAATTATCGACGCTCTATTAACACTCATTTTCAGAATGGGGCAATGACCGTGTCATTTTCTTCATTGCGCATAAGCACTGCCATTACATTCATTATGCCTAGCCACTACCAGATCACTTTTCAATTGCCTGACTTAAAAGATTACAAATCGTTGACGCTCCGTTGACACTGGTTCTCATGATGGAGGAACAAAGATATCGTGCATTGTTTTACCTGAAAAGGCCACCAATACATCGTATATAATTTATTACCACAAGTCAACACTTTGATGACCCAAGATGGAAAGCCATGAATCGTTGACGCGTGGTTGAGTCTCATTCTCAGAATGTGGCAGTGACTGTATCGCTTGCTGTGTTGCCTATAAAGGCAGCTAATACATCGATATGCTAAACAGTGACCAATTCACATTACAATTAGGCTGCTGGCAAGACCAAACATCGTTGACGCTCCATTGACGCTCATTGTATTGTATTGCCTAGGCCATATCTGTGGCTGACCATAATTGTATGAATAATGATTTGGACTTGTTGGTTGTTATTCAGCACGATTGAGACTCAGCACTTTGGCAAAGCCGAGCCCACTAATCTTCTTTCACGGGTTACTCTCATTCTACAAAGATTGTGATACTTTGCAAAATGATTCATTTCCCCCGCTATACTTCTGTTTATGAACAAATATTCACATGCAACTGTTCAATCTTCTCCCATAATATTTCTCAAAGTGAAATTCTCAGTCAAGCAACATATAGAACCTGGGGAAAACATATTGACCTATTCTGTCCTACATATTCTTGTTTGCTGTTTTCCTCCTTGTTTCCATTGCAGTGACTGTCATCAACACGTTGTCAACCCATGTCATTGACCATTGTGTTGCCCGAATCAATCTGGGAACATTCCGTACGGCACTCACATCCTGGTGCGTTGGGCTTGCTGGAGCTTCAATCCTATTCTCATGCTCGATATTGGATTCATCGTCTGCCTACCAGTTGTCATCACTCACATTTGGATTATCCAAGTCACCATTCCAGTCATGCCAATTTTAGATGTCAGAAATGCTTTCAGGTGCACTTTCCACACCACTTTCAGCTGGATAATGGTTGATACTTTTGATTCGATGAACATTTGATACTGGAGTACATCCTTCAGGGAGGTCATTTGCAGACAAAGCAGGTGGCAACAGTAATTTCCCTGACAAGTCAAATGCAGCTGCACCATCATGTTAAAAGTTTGACCACGATGCTTTGATGATCTCTTCAGTATCTGAAATGTACCCAACAGCTGTCATTTGCTTGTTTTGGGCTCAAGATTCCTTCTGTGTAGCACGTAGGTTTTGGCTGCCCTGCCACATCTCCAGAAAGTTGCGGACCATGGCCATTCTGCGCAATTTCTTTTCCTCCGCCTGTTTCTTCAATTCCAAGTAGTTTTCGCTTTCCATGGTGTCCAATGCTGTGTAATCACTTGCCAATATCCCGCTGTTGACTCAAGCAAACTGCCTTACTATGACGTGTTCCGGCAGGGTCTCACCACTGGTTTTTGACTGTCCGCAGCCAATAATGTCTCGCCCAGGGGAGACCCTGGCCTCCACTGCGACACCATCTGGTATGAGAGGGAATATGTTGCATGCCACATTCGGGAGATCGGAGTACTTTGAGTGCGGTTCCTCTTGTTGACGCCACCAGTCGGTGTTATCTGGTATCCAAAATGTACTGCTAATCTCCATTGGTTCGGAGTGATAATTATTCAGATTGGGATCAACTTGCCCCCAGTTCTTCGGTGCTTCAGGCTGTGGGATCAAATCGAGCATTGCCACAAGTCACCAAGCGTGCTGCGTGGCCGCGTCGTCCAGGTGTCATTCCAGCCATGCTTTTAGGCATTATGTATTCTTCATCATCACTGGACAAATCAAATGGACCACAACAAGATTGTCCCAATCCAGAAGACTTTGCAGAGGGGAAAAGATTGCTCGCTGGAACATTGCTGGGTTGAATGACTGACATTCGTTGATGTTTTGCACAGTCTTTGATCTCGACATCATTTGGAAATGCCTCGTGGCATTTCATAGTAGAAGAAGTCTCGTCCTCAGGATGAATATCTATCTCCTTGTCCAACATCTAACATGATCACAACTTGCGGAAAGGATCAAGGATATGGGCTGAAATGGGAAGCATACTGGTCATTGGAGTGACTTCACCATAATAAACAGACAGCTTCTGTGGTGCAAACTTCACGGCGAAGTATAAGTCGTTCTTCCATTTAGTCTTCTTAATAGCTAAACCTCACATAACGCCATCCATATGATCAAACATGTCATTGTAGACAGTCATAACGTGATGCAGAGTTACCATATGCCTTTTTGACATCCACAGGGTCCAGTATCAGAATGGACTTAAAACTTCTATGACATACTTGAGGATGGTCGATTCATCCTATGTTGTGAAGAGTGGCCGGTAATCACTGTATTCTCGACTCTTGAGCCACTGAATTCTCGTAATCGCTAGTCTTACTTAAGCAACTCCAGTGTCAATTTGCACTGTGTTTTCGCATCCTGTATAGGTAGTATGGCGATTCGTACATTGGCTTTTGGACAGTCAATGAACTCGTCTCGACAACCAGTTCTCAGGTTGATCTATACAACAACCATTCTCCACTATCTGAATGGTAGTTTCGGGTCATCGAAATGTCTTGAAATACATACATTCTCAATTATCTGTGCGAAACCTGGTCTCAAAACCGACACGTTGTTGATTCGAGCATTGCCCTCTCTTCGCAGTCTTTGACTCCTCTCACTGTCTGTGCTTTCATTCCCTACAATTTGCTGATCACACTCATGGGCATCCCAAGACTTGGTGTGGCCTTGTACACCGAGACTTCACATGAACCCACCCAAAGCAAGCTGAATAACCTGTGCCATGCATAGTATGTGGCTACCCATTGCAGGCCACTCGATTCCGGAGGCCTCAAGGGATGACTGTATTTATCAAGTTATTGAGTCATTTGAGGGAGCATTATTAGTCATAATTCCAAGTAAACGGCCATCAGTAAGTACAAAACCATCGAAAACTTCGTTCAAATGTCTGGATAACCTTGCTGCAGTACTTTGACCATTGACCTAGTGTCCTTCAATAGCTTTCGGAATAGGAAACGAACAGGCTATCAACCTCATCGAAGGTGAGTTGCGCTTCTTGCAACCCATGATTCCAATCCATATTGTAAGCTGTGACCGACGTTATGGCTAATTTGTTCGTTGATGTTCACTCGTCCAAAGCTAAGCTAACTTCATTTCTTGACGGCAATTGTTTCTTGATTGCATCCACTGTCAGTGAGTATTTCCTGCGCGAAATGATGGCAAGGGTGCTGGCCGACGGAAGCAACAGCTCGCAACATAATGCATTATACAACCGGCGTAGCGTGAGGTTTGATATAGCAATTCACCGATTATGAGTGGAAATAAATCCTAGCATGAGGTACCGATTCCAGGTGTCTTGGTGAAATTCGGCAGTTAGGAAGTCCTTTGCTGCCAGTTTGGAGCATTCTGTCTCTCAATTGTATTAATATAGATAAGATCAAACTGTCGAATACGAATTTCCTCTGTGAACTTACTATTGTTATTCCTCAACTGCCTGGTCTCTTCAGTTTGGCCAAAGCTCCTTCATCAATGGTTGTAGTCGGCAATTCAGAATCTTCAGACTCGCTTAATTCGTTTGACTTTGCATTGTGCCCTTTTGCCAGTAAGTGTGTCGGCATTGTGTTAGTCCCATGCTCTGATTGTTGGCGAAGAACTTGATGACAAACGATACATATGATTCCAGGGCTGCCCGTCTCCTCCATTTTGCAGTGCAAATAGAATTGCCACAAAGGCACATGAGTAGAATTATTCGAAGCAATAGAACCCTTCAAGGCCACATTCAATGATGCCCACTGAGTATGAAATATCATTTGCAACCCAAGGTCGCTCAAATCGCGAATAAACACATGTTCATTTTTGGAAGATATTGTAACCGCTAGCAACGAGGTATTTAATGATTGAGAATCCGACATGGCAGTAGGAATTTGAAATCTGTGTAATTCCAGTTGAGGGACTTTCAAATGTAACATTATTATAAAGTAGAACACTGGTTCTTAAATATTGACTTTAGAGCTACACATGAGACAAAAGTCAGACCTGTGAGATACTGCATGCGTAGTTGTGAAGGTGTATATAAGGGCATGTTGGAAAGACTGACCGTTAAGAACTCAAATTGGTAATGATGCAAGGCAGTTCGTTGAAGTTAACCTTGCTGAGCCACATGACAACCATTGCCGCTCCGCTGGTTTTCATTTTCAGGAGGCGGTAGCGGTATTATTACCTGCAGGTTTGCCCATAAAGGGGGCCAATACTTTGATTACAGGTTCATGTCGATGTGCAGCCATTGGATAATGCAACTTGCAAGACTGACAATTGTTCACACTCCATTAATGCTCCGTTGATCCTCCGTCGACACTCTGTTGACGCTCATTGATAGGACATAGAAGCGATGCTGTTGCAAGTATTTTTGCCTAAAAAGGCGGCTGACTGTTCGATTATGGGTTCACGTGGTCACACAGACCGTCGATTGTGCAGGATTCGAGGCCATTCATCGTTGATGCTCCGTTGACCGTTATTTTTGAGACATAGTGGCCATGTTGTCGCAAGCAGTTTTGCCTGGAAAGGCTGCCGATAGTTCGATCATGCGATAATATGGTCTCCCAGCCCTCGCATTATCCAAGATTCAACGACAAAAATCGTCAATGCTCCATTAAGGCTGGGTTGATCCCTATTTTTAGGATGGGCCAATGAGCATGTCACTTGCCTTTTCAGCTATAATGCCGTCCAATTCATTTGCTGTTGAAGGAGGTGATAATGCAGCCCTTTGATTGCCAAATGTGTATGACTAAAAATCATTGTTGCTGGGTTGACATTGACATGGAGCACATTCAAACAGTCATCTTACTCTCAGTAATTGTATGCTATGAATCATATAGTCATAATTGACAGCCAATATAGCTTTGCCCTGTATTATCATTTGCATGAAGAAGCTTTGTGGCCTCTCAATTTTTGATCAAGCACAATCCATGTTAGCAGAGTGATGGATGACGTGGCCCTATCACATTCCTGTGCTTTCAGCCGGCAATTTATTGAATGTAGATCTTTGTACTAGTTTTTGATCAATGTAGCCCAACATTCTCATCATTTCTTATCAAGCTCCTTCTCCTGGATTTCCATGACATACCATAAGCAATTTTGAATATCACAACCGTGTGAACCAGGTCTGTGCGGAGAGTTATGCAGTTAGATACATGGATGGATGCAGCATAACGGTCGTCATTCAGACTGAGTAGTATTGAGCATTGACTGCTCCTTCTATGACTCGTATGACATAACTCACTTAAATTCAGTTAGTAAATTTTGTCACTAAATTAGTTTTTGCTTTCTCACTTAACACTAATAGGCCAGATGATTTCGAGTTCATTGGTTGTCTTACAGCCTGATTTCTAGTCTTGTTCTTTCGCATTGCGCATATCACCCTTCCACATGCACAGACGAATTATCATCTCTGACAATTTGGTCACTGAAATCAACAAATAGCTGACATAAAAAAATTGGGGCAGGAATAACTTTTCTGCAAGATATGTCATCAAAACTAACAATTTACCTATGGATTCCTGCAGCGATGCTCGAGTCGTCACCACCTCTTCCTCCGAATTCTATTTCTTTATGCTGATTAGCTTCAAAGGTACTATGCGAGAGTAAATGCTCATGAGTATGACACACTTCATTGACTTAGTAGGTGACGAATTGAGCACCTTGTCGGGCAAACAAGACAATATGCGTGGGTATGTATGTGGCATCCCCGAACCTAGCTGCATATGGGAACTTCGTGGTCGAGATGTCACATGCGTCACTCGCAATTCTCCGGGGAGGATACCAAGAGACTCCATTACATCTCCAAATGTTGTCGGAGCAGGCGCGGCTGCAACTTCATGCGTTTGCACATTACTGACTGCCAGAACCTTCCATTTGGTTGTCACGTACTTCTTTTCTCTTCAACAGATGTAGTCGGCAGCATCCCCCAATCCCGGGCGTGTCAATTCGTCAAGCTTCATCTGCTTCTGATGTTATCTCTTCCTTTGCAGCTGTACCATTTTGGATAGTGTGCCCACCACCCAGCCAGGTTCGTCATCTTCACTCAGCTTGCCCAGCTCTGTATCTGCATCATCATCATCCCCATCCTCCTCGTCATCAGAACATGCAAGATCTCTCAGACTGTCTCCTATAGCAATCATCATCTTCTCACACGTTTTTGCAGACTGTCTGGTTGTCAATCCCATGTTTTCAGCATTTCTCATTTCTTCCTGCTCCTGCTTAATCACTGTCTCTGCATCATCAACTCCCATTCTTGCCACAGTGGTTTCTCTCCCAACATAATCCTGGATCCATTATTGTTTCTCTTTGTTCGATAGAAAGTTCGTTTCTCTCCTGTTTTCCGGCGTGAGCTTCAATCTGGATCGCGAGCTGCACAACACCCCAAGTGCTCAGACTGTTTCTGCTTCGAAGCAACTCTTGCGTTCATTTGCTTGGTGACATTGTCGCATGGCACTCTGTGTCAATTTGCCGTATTTGCCTGCTGGAAGTGGTGAAATGTTCTTTTTTGGAGCGTTCACAATGGAAGTTTGTGTTGACTACGTTGGTGGGCGAGATGTCGGATGTTGCAAGATATGGACGATATGCAGGCAAGTTGACTCTTGAATGTCAAGGTTGGTACGTTTGATCAACTTGAACGAAGCAATATCTGTGTTATGACCATCACTACAATTGGAATAGTAATGCTAACCGCACAACATGACACAATTTTCAGCTTCAGTTTCATGTAAGATCCCTGGGATTTCTTGAGATCAACATCCCCAGCCATCCTTTCCCTTGAAGAAATACCTGTTAATTAATGACATTCGAGAGATTTTGGCGATCAGACACCTCTATTAATCCTTGCACACAACCACACAACATTGGACTGACCTAGTGCAAATCACAGGATGGTGTGAAACCCCTGCAACCTGTAGCTATATGCAGCAGGATTCATCCTGAGTAGAACGTGCAAGTTGGCTGTTACTTATTCCAGTGTGACTGGAAGATAACTATAGATTCCTCAGGACTTCCCACTTCTTTTCGTTATCAGCTTCCTCTCTGGTTCCACAACAACAATCATGGCTTCAGAAACACCTCAGCATGGTGAGAGCGGATCCAAATTAAGCCGATCGACAGGCACTTCATCCAATGCGGCACTTGCTGGCACACAGTATCAATGCAAACACCAGTTAGTCCACTGCGAAGCTGCCAATGCAGCCACCAAAAATGTTACTCAGGCTGCACATGTAACAATCGTCTGTGTAACAGGAAGCGGCAAGAACATGAAGCAGCATGCAATAGGATGTGAGTCAATTCATATTGCGGTAAACGGCCGTCAACTGACTGTAGAATGTATGGTGGGTATATGTAGAGAGCTATGGGACAAATTTTTTGCTGCCCGGAAAGGGAAACCTCCATGGTCAACCGAGGCATTGGTCTGCACAGTCTGTCAAAATGAACATCGTGATGTTGTCACCTCTGGGAGTTTCGTGGACAAATTTCATGATAAGCATCCCCGACAGGGAACGAAACAGGCTTCAATCACCTCAGACAAGACTACAGGAACATATATTGTTGAGGTGGTAGCCGAATCTGATTGTTAGAGGCAGCAACAGATTTCTTGTAGTTTTACAACATATCTGCTACTATGGCAAGAGAAGGAGGTCGGGTGCAGCTGGAACAGTCCGACATGTGCCTGGCCTTGAAGATAGCCAAAATGGCCAAAGGAGGGTGTTCGCGCGCCTCAATACAGGAGAGGCAATACCAGATCACAAAACGTCAAACCGAAGCCCGAGAAGTGAAGAAGTGGCGACTTGAGTCTCCTTGCCATAACACGGTGAAGGCTGTGATAGAAACGCATCCAGCGATGCTTCGTCAAACCCACCCAAAGGGATGCCTTCGTTGCCACAATCGCACTGCAACAGATCTGCAGACATATAGGAGGCACAAAGAACAGGTGCACCTCCGCCCGACCGACACAGACAGCTGACATGAAAAATGACAGACTCTCTGCCCAGAACGCCACCCACACCACTCGGTGACAATGAGGGAGCTCAAAGTTCCCAAATTTACAATTTGCCTCCTGGATGTGTGTATTGACATGCTCCTCATCCCAACCCTCAATTTGTCAATGTGCATGCATATGCCCAGGATAGCCAGCACGATAAAGTTTATAATCCAGATATGCTCATTGATGATGGAACATCCACTCGTTAGTACACTATCTGCTGTGTGGTAATGCAGCTAACATTAATGTTGCAGACAAGAGCAGCCTATTGAGCGAACCTGCCAGTGAGGACGAGCATTGATAGAAAGAAATGGGATTCTTTTGTGTATTAATATCTACAATTAGCGGACACTGCAAACTATATTTTAAGAGATATATGTATATGTATTATGGAAGAACAATGTAGTGATCAAGGAGAAAATCAGCTAAAATAATAGAAAGGCTGCCAAAACAATGTGAATGATATACTATGCCAGATCAACTGATTGCATATTGCAGATATGCCTGTGGCAAAATGAGCGTCAATGGAGCATCAACAATTTTAGGTCATGTAAGTCTGGTAATTAAGCATTTACCTGGTCGCAGTTATACATAATGGAGGTATTGGCCGCCTTTATGGGTAATATACAAAGCGACTCGTGCCCTACGCCATCCCCAAAATGAATGTCAACTGAGCGTCAACAATTTTTGGTCATGGATCCTGGGTAATCTGATGGGCGATAGGTTGCATACAGTCAGAAAGGAATTTTTGGCCCCCTTTATAGGCAAATAAGATAGCAATACCCTCGCTGCCACATCTTGAAAATGAGCATCAATGGAGCATCAATGATTTGTCGTCATATATCCTGGGTATTCTGAAGGGCGATAGGTTGCATACAGTCATCAATGAATTTTTGGCCGCCTTTATAGGCAAAAGAGATAGCCATATGCTCCCTGCCCCATCCTGGAAATGAGCATCAACGGAGCGTCAACGATTTTTGGTCTTGCATCTTTGGTGATACGAGTGACCCTTGACCATGAACGTTCGTAAACCGGCAGTTGGCAGCCTATCAAGGCAGATGAGCGGGGTATATTCCCATGACAGCCTCTAGGATAGTAACAACTTATTTCTTTGACAAACCCACCAGTAAGTGTCTATGAGCATTTTGGCGTACAAAAACAGTCAAAATGTTCTATATAAATAATATGAGCCACATCGCGCTGCGATTAACCATGATGCAAGGCCAACAAATTTTAAAGCTGTGTTCAAAGTCATTTTCAAGATGGGGAAGGAAGCGTTTCGCTTCCTGCTTTTCCAATTATGGCGGCCAATTCTTCATTTAAGGCTTTCTGCAACCTATTGCCCCCCAGATTGCCCTGGATACACAACCAACAATTGTTGAAGCTCTGTTGATGCTCATTTTCAGGATGGGGTGGGGAGTGTGTCTCTGTTTGTTTTGATCATTAAGGTGGCCAATACATCAAAAAGAGAGAGTGACGTACCAAAGTCAATGATGTGCAATTTGCAGTAGCATATCCGAATGCAATGATAAATAGTACAACCCGAAATGTACAACTGGAGATTGGAACCGACGGGTCAAGCCAACGCTGTCACAACCCGTGGGTTGACGGGTCTGGGTCCAGGTTTGGCCTGCCAAGCAGCAGGGGGCCGGGTTCTTGGACAGGCCTGGAACTGAACTGCCCCGTGTCTGCGGTCCAAACGCGGACCGCTGGCAGGTTTCCCGGCCCCGTTACTAACAGTATATATAACCAAATTTGTTCTGGGAATCTGTATGCCAGGCATCTGTTATGATGTGATTGCTAGTTGTGGAAAGAATCTTGATTGCTTGCAGTTCAGACATGTTCAATTTGAGTTTCAAAATGCTGGATTGGTGCTCTCAAGCTGGCCTGACTGGTGTGAATTCATAGTATCGGCTGATATGTAGTAGAACCATCTCAAATTATGTGCATGCTATCCTCATGTTACAGATAGTAATGTTTTCATTTTGGGTCATTAACCAACTTTTATATTCTCAGAGGTGGTATGACTTAAAGTACACTCTAGCTGTGGAGCTGATTCCTGAAACAATATTATGATGCTACACACCAGTCTATCAGTGCTAACTGTATGGACTGATCTTAGGGGGTATCAGGAATACAGTTATCATAACAATCAAATACATTCAAATCAATGCAAACATCCTTACTGCCATTGGTGGCCTGTCAACTTAGCATTCTGCTCCTCTACAGTACTGACATCCTTTGCAAGTTTGGATTTCTTCTATCCTACCGGTAGTAAACCAGGCAAATGCAACCCGAAATATTTCATCCTGTTACCCAGGAACTTATATCCCAACAACTAATATAACATGTATCAATTGAGAAACAGCAGCCAGTTCTAAACTATTGTACTCTTTTTCTTTGTCTCTTCCAAGACCCAACTGCTTGTTAACTGAGGGAAGAACAAACTTATAACTATCACGATTGTCAGAACAATCACAATTCAATTCTTTTTTGAGCGCCTCCCAGCGTGTAAGGCCGGTCTCAATAGTGAATACTGTTGTAATCGAAATTGGTGACATTGGCAAGATGTAACATTTGATACTTGTTGCCAACTTGGTTATATCCTGTATAATGAAGATAATGTTTGGCAAGTACTCAGACTGTATGACACAATGCTGTCTTCAGTATTCTTTGTCAAACAGCTGGCATCAGATTGGATGACCTTGCCGGAACTCATTGTTCCTGGTCTGAACCTGAACCTTTGAACGCCTTCGAGAGCATCGAAGGATTATTGAATACTGAGGTAGACTACCTCATCTTACCTGCTCACTTTTGGGAACAGTCAGACGTCCCCGCTCCATGGAATCTTTATTGGACAGATGCTGCCGTGTACGGAGCAGGCCTGGTGCTGGACCATCCCATCTTTGGAAGCAGTTGGACTAAGTATTCGGGATCCCACGCTTGGTTCGATTGTGACCCGGAATTACCCTGTGATTGCGAAAGACATAGTTTTTCAGGAATGCACTCGGCGGAATGACATGCACCAGCAGCAGCAGCAACAGCAAAACCTGCGCCAGTGCCTTCGATTGTTATTGAACCTCCAACTCTGACCACTTCAGAAAGGGACGGATATAATTGGCACTGGTAGATGTGATTGATTCGTTGCGATGTCAGGATCAGAACAGCACAATCGGGTAGCTCTGGTGTCTGCGGACGACCTGGACATCATTCGAGGAACCGTCAACAGGAACCTGCTGGAGATCGACTTCAGGGAGAGACAAACACTGCTCGAAGAAGCACAGGAGGTGCTGAGGAGAGTTGCGCAGAACACCGAACCCGCGGCCATGGTAGAGAGGGTGTGCGATCACCCAGCCCAGATAATCGCATTACAGAAACAGATCACAGACCTGCAGACAGAACAAGTCCTACCTCCACAATGTGATCATTCAACATTCGAACAACAGCTGCAGACATTGATGCAGGAACTGGAGGAAGCCAGGAGAATTCCGAGGATGGCAGGCACAGACGAAGACATACAACAGGAACTGGATGCAATGACATGGGACGCCAGACAGTCGACAGATGAAGTCCGAGCTTTGAGGACGCAGTTAGCCAATGCGCTATCATCATCGGCTCAGGCAGCTCAAACTCCCCCCCAGCAACCCGAAGACCGAGGACAGAAGTTTCCCAACTCCCCGGACATTTCCACATCGTATCGAGCTCGGTTGAGAGGCTGCATTGCTCATCTCCGGATAGTCAAACAATGCAAACCCGCGAGGTCCCCCGACGAGCAGTCGAAGATGCGGTACGCATTCAATCGCCTGAGGGGAGTGGCTCTAGGCCAGATTTTGCCACACGTCCAGCAGGACGGAGAGATTGGGCTAGAAGACCTGCCAGCCTTTCAACAACTCCTGGAAGCAGCGTTTGGGGACCCTGACCGAGTAGCCACCACTGAACGGACAATGCAGGAGATTAAACAAAAGACCCGTGAGTTCTCTCTGTACTATGCTGAGTTCCAGGTTATCACTGTGGATCTAGATTGGAATCCTTTGGCCTTACGGAATGCTATACGAATGGCATTGTCTGAAGGAATGAAGGACTTCTTTATGTATAGCGATATGCCGGAGGAGCTCCCTGCGTTTGTGACCGTCTGTCAGCAGCAGGATAATCCGATTCGGCAATGACCTGCAGAGAAGGCAGCACAGACTATGGGTGGGGGGACAGGTTGTGCCTCTTCACCCAGACCTCCGGCCCCTCATGAGGATTCTGGAGAAGCTCTCGCTGGAGCAGTGTCGGGATATACCGGACTGGCACCTATGGATCTCAGCGCAGGCAGGAGGGGGATTTCCGCAGAAGAAAGGGCAACGAGGTTTACTCATGGAAGGTGTTTGTATTGTGGTGGGTTAAACCACCGGGCTGCGGAATGTGCGGCAAGGAAAAAGGCTCAGAGGTTCAAGGCGGCTGGAGCAAAGGTAAACGAAGAAGGGCCCAGGACAGGTTCCGAGGAATCGGGAAAAGACCAAGTCAATTGAAGGAGGATGGCTCTTCAGTTGACACAAAAAGTTGTGTTTTAAATGCGTTGAAATGTTTTGGAATTTCGCGTTTATCAGTTAGTAAGGTGGAGGTATTGGAAGGATCATTGGAAGGGAGACATTTAGTTATAACCTCCACATTGACCGTGAATAATCACGCAATACCCACACATGCCCTGATCGATTGTGGAGCTACAGGCATTGCATTTTTGAATCGAGATTCTGCTCGCCATCATCAAATATTACTCCAGGAGTTAAAGCAGATACGACAAGTTGAAGTTATTGACAGAAGACCTATAGAATCAGGGGATATTACGCATGTTGCTAAAGTAGGAATGATGATGAAAGATCAGGACAAACAGTTACCTATGTTCGTTACGAAGTTCGGTCATTATCTGATTGTTCCCGGAATCCCCGGGTTACGATTGCATGATGTTGCAGTACAGTTTGCATCCAACATAGTCTCTTTAGGATCACAGTACTGTAACACACATTGTCATGATGCACCCGTTACGGTACAAGGAGTTACGGAGGAACCTCCTGAGCCAGTCTACGCCCCAGGTGGGATATTTGAACCACAGATACGCCCTCAATGACATTTTCGAGGGAATATCGTTATGCTAAAGGGATCTACGTTCTTCTCAACAGTTATGAAAGGAAAGCTTAAGGTGTTTAAAGCGTCCCTTTATGACATCAAGAAGGCTATGGAGCCCAAAGTTTTGAAGGAACGACCCCTGGAGGAAATTGTTCCCATACAATATCATGAGTTTCTTCCTCTCTTCAATAAAGTTTTAGCTGATCGCCGTCCTCCACATCGACCAGGTGTCGACCGTGATGTACGGTTAACGGAACGGGAGATACCCACATGGGGCCCCCTGTATTCAATGTCAAGAGCCGAGTTGGTTGTTCTTAAGCAATGGCTAGAAGAAAATATGTCAATAGGATTGATTCATCAGTCATTGTGACCATTTGCGGCACCAGTTCTTTTTGCAAAGGAACCGGATGGAGGGCAACGATTCTGTATTCATTATCGAGATATCAATGGCAAGGCAATTAAGAATTGATAACCACTCCCTGCGATTAACAAAACACTGAACTTTCTAGGAAACGCCCGGATTTATACAAAGCTAGATGTACGAAGAGCCAATAATTAACTTCGAGTAAAGGAGGGTGTTGAGCATTAGTTGGCCTTCCGGACAAGATACAGGCTGTCCTAACCAACAGTAATGCAATTTGGAACGACGAATGCACTGGGGGACTCCAAAGGCTACATCAATATTGCCGTTCGAGAAGCGTAGGACGAGTTTGCGTCAGCCTGTTTCAATGATGTTATTATATATAGTAATTCGGTGGAAGAACGTGAGGGTCATGTTAAGTGGATTATGCAACGATTATTGGATGCGGGATTGTATTTGAAGCGAGAAGACTGCGAGTTTCTTAAGAATACAGTGAAATACCTAGGATTGATTATATCAACAAATGGGATTACCATGGATGAGGATAAAGTGAAGACGGTACAAAACTGGAGCCGAGAGAAGAAGACCGCAAATGTGAGATTAAATAGTGTGTTCGAAGTACGGCAGTTCCTTGGATTCTGCAAATACTATTGACGATTTATCCCTAAGTGTTCTGAAAAGGCGGAACCGCTGACGAGACTAACCAAGAAAGATGAACCATTTGTATGGGAAGCAGAACAGCAGTTAGCTTTTGAGACAATGGTAGAAGCTTTCACTACAGCTCCAGTACTTCGACATTTTGATTATGATAGGGAGGCAATTATTGAAACTGATGCCTCCGATTATGTATCTGCCGGAGTATTGTCCCAATATAATGATGAGGGAGCGTTACATCCGGTGGCATACATCTCAAAGAAACATTCACCGGCTGAATGCAACTATGACATATACGATAAGGAGCTTATGGCTATTTATATGTCATTGGAGGAATGGAGACCGGAGTGTGAAGGGGCTGCATATCGTCTTCAATTGATAACTGACCATAAGAACCTTGAGTACTTGATGACGAAGAAGCTCTTGAAATGTCGACAGGCTCAATCGTCAGAATTTTTAACCAGGTTCGACTATCAAATAGTTTATAGACCTGGCAAACCGAACAGTAAAGCAGATGCTGTGACGAGGAGGCCGGGAGACCTCCCTGAGGGGGGCGATGTGAGACTCAGAAATATGGAACAGGTGGTTCTGAAAGCCCAGAACCTACCGGAACAAATGCGTTTCTTGGCGGACAGCCCGCCCACCCAGGGCTGTCACTCTATTTCCAATCTTATGACAGAGGCATATGAGACTGACCCACTACCAGGGAAAATACTGGAAGCAATTCGAACAAAGAGTGGGTTACGGGAAGTTACCATTGCAGAGTGCATAGAGGATAGGGGACGGATATGGTATAGAGGGAATTTATACGTACCAGACAAGGATGAGTTAAGTTTACACATTATACAGGAACATCATGATACGGCATTAGCAGGACACCCACATCAGCAACAACTCTAGTTTCCGTCAGAAACAACCGGGTGTTCCGGACAGTTCTGACGGCTGTGACAGAACCTCGTGCCCTCTGACGGAGAATTACACGCTACCCGTCGCCCAGGCGACCGGTCGCATTGCATATGTACCTCCTGTACTGTGTGGCGACGTTGACGCACCATCAGAAGGACACGTGTGTTACATTCTCCGCAGGGGCTGCAGTTATGCTGAAGCCATTTACACAATGCCTGGGGATGTTAAATCATAGCTACTACTTATTGTTCAACGATTTTCAAAACTTATGCGTTCAGTTTGTATTCTCATCTATGTATGTATATAGCTACCTATCTACACACGGTATATCTGGACTGGCAGCACGCGATGATTGTCGGCAATTCGAGGTGCACCTGAAGATGACGATCGAGTGAACTCAGCGATACACTCCGAGGCCATGATCGAGCGAGCTCGGAGATGCACTTGGAGGCCGAGATGGAGTGAACTGAGGGATGCACAGGGAGGCCGTGATCGAGCGAGTTGGAGATGCACTTGGAGACCGAGATTGAGTGAACTCACATATGCACTTGGAGGCTGTGATCAAGCGAGTTTGGAGATGCAATTGGAGACCGAGAAAGAGTGAACTCAGAGATGCACTGGGAGGCTGTGATCGAGCGAGTTTGGAGATGCACTTGGAGGCCGAGGTGGAGTGAACTGAGAGATGCACTTTGAGGCCGTGATCGAGCGAGTTTGGAGTTGCAATTGGAGAAGGAGATTGAGTGAACGCAGATATACACTCCGAGGCCGTGATCGAGCGAGTTTGGAGATGCACTTGTAGCAGGCTATCATCGAGCGGGATTGGAGGAGTACTTGGAGGTGGTCGATCTGGAGGCGGTCGATGGGAGGCGCGCCGGGTGCTGAGACTCTACTCATCGGTTAGTTAACTCGAAACCGTGGGAATGTGACGAGGTGACTTTACCTTTGAAGCTCTGATGGAGAACTGGCTGGTGGCGGTCGATCGGTAGGGAGGTATGCCGGAAGCTGAAGCTACATTCAGGGGCCAACTCGAAATCGAGAAAATGAAGGGACAACAGACAATCATAGGTGTATGCTGTACTCGGTGTATGCTGCACTCGGTGTATGCTGCACTCGGTGTATGCTGCACTCGGTGTATGCTGCACTCGGTGTATGCTGCACTCGGTGTATGCTGCACTCGGTGTATGCTGCACTCG